>Ga0304729_1000685_pt1 | contig 23963 bp, 35 predicted proteins | sample C_131016_MF_Meta_FD_190475 | JGI IMG/M metagenome (GOLD analysis project Ga0304729, IMG submission 190475) | Freshwater microbial communities from Lake Croche, Canada to study carbon cycling - C_131016_MF_MetaG (v2) (version 2) | ecosystem: Environmental > Aquatic > Freshwater > Lake | place... | reverse complement strand
CAATGGTTGTATTACTTTTATTTGTTGTTAATTCATAGCCCTTAAGAAACGGCTGTTTTAATAAGTTACCACTAACAATTGGTCGATATTCAATTTCATACTCTTCAAACTTTTCCATCAATTGGTTGCGAATTTCTTTATTTTTAGCAATAATTGGAAAGCAAAAACTACTATTAGTTGGATTCTCAGCAACTGGATAAACTTTGTCTTTGTATTTATTCATTACTTCACGAAACATTTTGTAATTTTTTCTACGAATTTCAATCATCTTATTTAATCTTTTTAGTTGAGACATTCCTAAAACTGCACACATTTCATGGTTTCTAAAATTATATCCATCTGTAATAAATAAAAACAGTTTTGATACATCTGGATATTGCTCTGCATATTCTGCATAATTAATAGATTCTCTAGCCATACCATGACTACGCTTCATTTTCATAAGGTCATATAATTCAGGGTCGTTTGTTGAAACCATCCCGCCTTCTACAGTTGTCATATGATGACCAAAATAAAAACTAAATGTTGCCCCTATGCTATTAGAGCCTCGCTTAAATCCATTTTTATCGGTGCATCCGTGTGATTCACACACATCATCTATTATAATTGCATCTGGAAAAATTTCCTGATAAATTTCATTGTTTGCAGAAAAACCTAATAGGTGAGTAACAAAAATCATTTTAATATCTTTATGTATACCAGCAATGTAACGCAGTTGTTCTTCATCAAAACTAAAATTATCAGCATTGATGTCGCAAAAAATTGGTTGTAATCCAGATTGAATAATTGGACCCACATTAGTTACCCAAGTACAAGCAGGTAAAATTACTTTATCTCCGTCTTTCAATCCGTATTTTTCTTTTACCGCAGCAACTAGCAAAGAGTTAGCTGTGCTTCCAGATGAAACAAATAAAGAATATTTTGCCCCTACCCACTCACTCCACTCTTTTTCAAACTGTTTTACTTTTGGACCATTTGTGAACTGCTTTGTTGTTAAAACAAACTTAGCTAATCTCAAGCGATCCCTTTTTGTAATTGTATCTTGCATTAATTTCCAAGTCATTTTTGAACTCCGTAAGTTAATTTTATTCCATCTTTTAAAGATGTTGACTTAAAATTAGGAAAAATTCTTTTCATTTTTTCAACTGAAACATCTTTCCTAAATTGACCATCTGGTTTGTTGATATCATAAACAATATTTAATTTAGAGTTGGTTGCATTTATTGCAATTTTTGCTATTTCATTTATAGAATAAATTTCTTCTGTAGCTACGTTAAAACTTTCATAAATATTGTTATCTAAAACTTCTTTAATAATTAAAGCCAGATCTCCAGCATACATAAATTGTCTAAGTGGCGTTCCAGTTCCAAATAAATTTATATGGTCTAAGCCATTAGTATTGGCATCATAAATTTTTTTAATCAGGGCTGTAACAAAATGACTTTTGCTTTCATCATCTTTGTCTCCAATTCCATACAAATTGCATGGAATTAAATAGTTATATTTAGTTCCATATTGCTTGTTGTATGAATCAATTTGTACCGCTAAATTTCTTTTAGCGTACCCATAAGAAAAGTTTGTTTCTGTTGGGGGACCATCATGCAAAAAACTTTCTTTCATTGGATATTCTTCACAAGTATCTGGATAAATGCAAGTGCTTAAGATGCCAATAAATCTTTCCACATCATATATGTATGCATATTTTACGAGCAAAGTATTCATTAAAGTATTTTCAACAAAATAATCTGCTGGATTATTTATATTGTCTATTATTCCACCAACTTTTGCAGCAAGATGAATAACTGTCTGTGGCATAAAATCCTCATACATCTTTTTTACATGTGATTCTTTTGTTAAATCATAATCTGAAGATGATAAATAAATAGCTTCTGGTAAAATTTGTTTTAAGTATGAGCCAAGCAACCCAGAGCCACCAGTAACTATACTTTTTGTCATTTATTTAACTTTCTTTTTTTCTTTAAGTATTTTCTCATTTTACGCACTCTATGCTCTTGTAACCAACCGTAAAGGTTGTTAACTAAAATTGTGCTATACAAAATAGATCCAAAAACAAAACCATATTGTTTTGTTATTATTGCATATGCTAACCAAAGTATTTCTGAGATTATGCCTACTGCCCAACCCCGCCAATCTTTTTTGCCAGCAAGGTATATGCCAAAGCCACCGATACAAGATAGTATCCAAGACCAATATTCGTTATACATCAAAATCCTTTGTTTTAAATATTATACAATAATAACTATTATTTATCAATTATTATGCAAAGAGCCTCTTATCCGATTTGAACGGATGACCCTCGCTTTACAAGAGCGATGCTCTACCACTGAGCTAAAGAGGCATTGTGCCAGTTTGACACGCCATTACATCGTGTGGGAATATATGCAACTGGCTAACATATATTGCTTGCTCTTGGAGCGAGTGACCAGAATCGAACTGGCACAATCAACTTGGAAGGATGATGCACTACCATTATGCAACACTCGCTGGCGAGCAGTTTTAGTCTTACTCAGGACTTTTGTCTAATACCAACCGAAACGGTAAGAATGACCCAGTGCATTACAGGGACTTCCATACCTTTTCTTAATATAGTTTAGTCCCCACTTAATTTGTACTTGTGGGTCTGTTCTCCATTTCTTTCCAAATTTTGCCATTTTTGAACCTGGCAATGCTTGTGGTATTCCGTGTGCACCAGATGGGTTATGAGCATCTACTCTCCAACCACTTTCTCTGTTCCACAATGTTGTTAAACAGGTAAATTGCTGCCCACACCATCCATATTTACTGGACATGTATGTGAGTGCAAATTTTTTATTATACGCAGGAGTTGCATAAGGCAACCTAGTATAACTTCGTGTAGCGGATGCTACACACCTGTTCTGTCTTTCATTAGCGTTGGCTTGATTCTGGGCTATTGGTAGCGATACGAGAAAACTCGCAAGAAGCGCAATAGCGGGAACCAAAACCTTGGTTTTGAATCGCATTACTTCTAGTATAGATTATTTTTTGAGTTATGTCAAGGAATTGCACCCCTGGAGAGACTCGAACTCCCGACCTGTAGGGTAGAAACCTATCGCTCTATCCACTGAGCTACAGGGGCATATTATCTTATTAGATAAATATACCAGACCAAACGGTCTTTGTCAATATATTATTTTGAATATTTTCTGGTTTCTTTGTACGAACACCCAGAGTTTGAACTGCTTTTCTAGCAGGTTTACTGTTGTCAATAAATAGAACAACATTGTATTTGTTCATAATTTGGCGTACTTGTTCTGCTTTCCAAATACCGTGAGGATTTGTTGCTCTACCACCATGATTTATATCTACAAATTGTTCCATAATTATATCGGTATATGGAATACCTAGATCTCGCATTTGTTTTACTGTAAATTCCCGCTCAGATTCTACTCTTGCGGTAAGTAAAATAATTTTACAAGTCTGTGCTTGATTCTTAAGAAATTCAATTACATTCCAAATAGGCTTGTAGTCTGGCTCCATAATGATTGTATCATCAATATCACAAACAATTACGGGTTCATGCATATATTGATCTAGTTCAATTGGTGGCTGATTGTGAGTCATTTTATCCCCAGCCCCATTCAAATGAAGCTTTAATTTGCCAAGCCCAGAACTGATGCTGTGAAATGCGGGCTGCAACATCATTGCAAATACCCTGCTCATTTAATGCATTAGCTTTATCAAATAGTTTAGTTAGACTTTCTAAAACTGTATTGTTTGTTTTGCACAATTCATTTAGCATATCAAATGGTTTCAAATCTAGTGTGTCATTAATTTCCACATCAGATAGTCTTGCCATATTCACTGCACCAAATGGGGCATATTTACCAATCTTACGTTGCATCTCTGCATAAAGATCAATAGATTCAAATACATCTTCATAGATCTCAAGAAAGAATGCGTGGAACTGTTTAAAGTGTGGACCGACTACATTCCAGTGATATCCATGAGTTTGAGAATACATCTGAAATGCATTTGCTTGTGCTTTTCTAAGTAATAGGGCTAATTCATCCATATGTATATTATACCTTATTATCTGCCTGAACGCTTTTTGTAGCCAGTCTTTTTCTTATTCATAGAACCTGGTGTATTAAAACCAGTTTTATTTGGCGTATGCTTAATTCTAATTTCTAAAGCTTCTTTAACTTTATCGTGATGCTTTCCCATTATTCTCCTTGTGGTGGTTGTGTGTAGAGGGCTTCCTCTGTTTTTTTATCTTCAATTCTTTGTACTTGGTGACTTAGACCAAGAAAACTTAATAGTGTAAGTATAATTAATTCATTAGGTACTTCTGGATATTTTTTGACCAAATATGTTGCCCCCACTGATGCCCAACCATAAATAATTGTTGGATTTTTGTGAATTGCTCTTTTAATTCTTTTCCAAAACTTTGACATAGCTCCCCCTTACTGGTTGCTATAGCCGTAGCCTGAACTATTGCCATACCCTGTAGATTTTTTACCATCATGGTTTGGTGGCGCATTATAAGTTGAATTATATCTCGAATCTTGTTCTTCTGTGCCAAATACTGGTGCAAAAGATCCATTCCAAAACGATAATGCTGGGGTTCCTTCTTCAGTAATTCCCTTTTCTTCATATCCATCTACTTGGACAACAAGTGCTTCAAGAGCTGCTTTTGCTTCTTCTTCTGTAGAATATGATCCAACTACCTGAGCATTATTTTCTTTGCATACCGCCCACATACCCTGTGCATCTGGCACATTATATTCAATGTAGAACGGCGTTTTTGCTCCGTGTCCAAATTGCATCTTTTGTACATCCTTTACATTTGCATAAAGCGCAGCAAGGTGCGCCTTTGCATCTTCTTTAGTCTTGTGACATCCGACAACTTCGCTTGTTGCATCTAATACAACAGCATAACCAGAACAACCCTTTGCATTATCTGATATGTGCCAAGGCATAATTACGCCTTAAACAAAAAGTCTGGATTAATATCTGTTGTTACATCCCAGTGTGAAACTGTATGAACTTCAAAATGTAGGTGTGGACCAGTTACATGACCCTCAGCACCTGACAGAGCAATTTTTGCGCCCTTCTTTACTTTGTCTCCAACTTTAACAAAATCTTTTGAGCAATGTGCGTAAATTGCCCAGAAATGCTTTCCGTCAACTGTGTACTGCACAACTACCTGATGATTTCCAAAGTTTGGACCCCATACCTGACCCACGCCAGCAACAATTCCATCAGCAACTGATAGAACTGGTGTTCCTACTGGAACTGGAAAATCTGCGCCCTGATGATGACCAGCCATCCAAATTGAACCTGGCTTGCCATAAGGCGTTCCGATCTTTCCATTTTTAATTGGTAATGCCATTTTTGCATCATTCCTTTTTATTATTTTTAGCTATCGCTATATTAATTATACCATTTATTGACTATAGACACCTGACGAAAATCCAGCACGAAAATTGCTGAACATCTTAGCCCAACCATAGGCTCTTAACCAAGTAACTACACCATCCTAAGAAGGTGCCTATAGTCTAGTGGGGTATGTTCGACTTGAACGAACGACTGGCACATTATGAGTGTGCTGCTCTGACCAACTGAGCTAATACCCCTTTATTACTCTATAATACTAAAGGATTGTAAAATTGTCAATGAATCTTTGCTCCCCATCATCAGGGAGATCCATTTCTAAAAATGCCCTAATATCATTTGGCATTGCGTGTGACTCTGGCATCTTAATGATGTGTGCATTTTCTTTAAGAAAATCTTCTTCTTGTTCTCTATAATAAGATGAATAGTCATAAATTTTAACTTCTTGATTTACATTTCTAGGAGTATGTGCAACAGCATTATATATAGCCCCACAGACAGCATCTGAAAGGTCTTTAGAACCTTTTCTTGGATGATCTACCTTATCTTTAATAATTCTAAGTTGTAATAATTCTTCAATTAGTAGTGGAATTTTTGGTCCCACCAACCTTTCTTCAGTTACTACTAAAGCCATATCATCATAGTGCTTTTTAGCTACCGATAAAATTTCAGATTTCATTCCATAAGCATTCATTTGCTGCATAAGGTCGTGTGAGTTCCAACGGTCAAATGTTACAAGTTTAATATTAAATCCACGAGAACGCAAAGATAAAATGTAATCCCTTACATCCGCAAAATCTACACTCTTATCTGTTGTTGGTGTCCACCATCTAACAGCATCTACAACAATTTTGGGGGCAGCTTCTTTCATTTGTCCCGCAATTTTCATAGTTACCCAGTGCTCAACATGGGCTAGGGCAACAGCACAATGGTCGTGTTTTTGAGCCAAGTCTACATGAATAAAATAAGCTTTTTCACTATCTTCTTCTGGCATAAAGAAATTCTCAAATGTTCCAACAGCATTATCTACACCATTTCTTTCCACAAATGCTGTTTCGATTTTTTCACGAGACTTGAAAAAAGCATCTACCGCATCTGGTGGCATACAGGCAAAACGAGAAAGAGAGTCTACGGGGTCATCATAAAATGCCTGTGCCAAATCTTCAATCTTAATTGTAGGATTAATTTCCCAAGTTGGTCTTTTAAGTGCAAAAACTTTTTGTGTATTATAATGGGTAATGTGATCTTCTTCCCACTCAATTGTAAATTCATTTTCTAATATACCATCTGGCAGGTCAATGTCTTTTTTAAATGTATGTGTGCGAACAATAATTTCTTTTTCTGCAACAACATGATTGTATCTTTGCTGAATGTAATCATTCTTAAATCGGGGAAATGAAAGAAGAATAATTTTTCCAACACTAGGAAAACGAGATATAACAGATTGACGATACATCTTGTAAATAGATTCTGCGGTTTTTGCTGATGTATTCCCAGAAGTAGACTCAAGCTCAAAACCTGAAATCTCATCTAGAATAACCATGATAACATTGTATCCCTCCCAAGATTCTCTCTGGGAGTGACCTGAATGAACGGTAATAGATTTTGGAAAAGAAATAGATGCAACCTTGTCATCATATTTACCAGCAAACCAGGGGCAATTCTTAATTCTTTTTAAAAAACCGTTGAAGAAAACTTTCTTAGCCTGTTCAGCGTTAATAGCAATATTAATAATATCAATTGCATCGTCAGATGGCTTACCAAAATATCTAGCAGGATCTGCAAGACATAGTAAACGATAAACAATAAAGGCACAAGCAATGGTTGATACATAGTCTTTTCCAGAACCTTTGCCTAGCTGGAATATAACTTCAGTACAAGTTTGTTTATGTCTTTTTAGTCCCTCTTCTTCGCCATACAACTGAATAAGAGTTTCTAGTTTGTATACCTGAGTAGATGCTTTAATCATGGTGTACTGATGGTCCGATAAAGGGGGAAGCCCTAAAAAACTTTTACTTGTAACAAACTCTTCAATGTCTACGGGAGTTTCTTCAAATACATCGTCTTCTAGGGCTTCTAGGAAATCATTAAATTCCATTAATCTACCTGTACGGCTTCTACCTTGCCAGTTACTTCAGAAAGTTTACGAGCAACTTCAAACTTACAGTGGTCACATGAGGCTGTTACGGTTTTAAGAATACCCACAAGTATTTCTTGCTTACGTTCTGTTTCTAGCAATTGGTCTGCTAGTTCATTGTTTTCTAGCAGTCCCGCTTTCTGTAGCATATCAATTCTTTTACCCTCAACATCAGCAATAAGTTTTAGTGCTTGAGATTTAATACTAAGTTGATCATTTGCGTCTGCTTGTTCTACAGTTTCCCAGGCACGATTAATAATCATTGCGTAATGCTGATCTGTTGCAGCAAGTGCTTCTTTTGCTCTTTCACGAATCGTGCTATCGCCTTTAACAAGAGCTTTCCAAGTATCCATATGCTCAAGGACTTCTACCCTTTTAATGCCAAGCTCTCTAGCAATTGCTGTAGGATTATTTCCCTTAAGCATTTCTTCAACTACACGATTCATCTGATCAAATTTATCAGCAACTTCTATGTCAGACGGCATTCTTCTTTTTCCTAAACTTTTTAGGCTTTACTTTATTTTTTAATTCTTCTACATAAAAAGAACGATATCCTTCTGGACTGGTACAATCTAGCCAAGCTACATTTTTTTCTGTATGATTAACTAATCTTAAAAATTTAAATTGACCACGCTGAAATTTAATTTTAATAAAATCTCCTGGTTCAATAAGGTCTCTTCCGTGTTGGTAAGAATATGTAACTTCCCAAGCAGGGTTTAAATTCATTGGGGTAATATTTTTCTTAGCCATTATCTCCAGCCTCCTGCTGTTGGTGCCCAAACCATACCGCCAAATGTAATTTGCCTTTCGGCTTTACCTTCACATTTTTCGCAGGTTTGTTCGTCTCTTTGATCGATAGATACTACTCTATCAAACTTGTTCTCGCAAGTCAAGCATTTATAATCATAATTTGGCATTGGTTATCCTTTTGTTATATCTATTATACACTATTTTTGTTTATTTTGTACTGCAATTTTTAATAGCACAAGATAACCAATAATATCATCAACGGCATCTAACATACCTTCATTTTCAAACGACTCGTTGTTTTTAACTCTATTTAACTTGTCATCTAGGCGGGCAGATAATTGTTCTACCGCATCACCTTTGGCAAAAATACCATTTGGATATAAAGCTGAATTGCCATAAGAAATATTTTTTCTTATAAGCAAATCAATTACTTCAATTGACGCATCTAGAATAAGATCTCCTGCTGGGGCTTTTTTTGCTGCATTATATAAATCTTCAAGTTCTTTTTTTGTTGCCATTAGTAATTATCTCCTAAACATTCTGGCAGTTCCACCCAGGGGTAGCGACTACACATATCTTGGTAAATCAGACCGTCTGATTCTCCTTCATATCGATACCAAAAATTGATATCTTCCCAAATTTTTCTACTTGCAACCAATTGCATACAATCTATACTATTTACTGCTGGTGGAATTCCCCTAAATACATTTCCTCCAGCTGCTTTAAAATGTCTAACTTGAAAAATAACAATGTCTTCTTCAGACTCATCTAACTTATTGCTAATTTTTTCAAAGGCATCTGGGTAAAAAACATTATCAATGTTGAACTGAATAAAGTATTGACCACTTGCAGATCTCATAGCTAAATCTCTTGAGAAGTGACCCCAATGATGCATATGCTCTGGAGTATTTATAATGATTGGGCTTAAACCCAATTCTTCAAAATTAATTTCTTCTTCATATGGAGTTGCTTTTGGACCATCATGACAAATAATTAATTCAAAGTCCTTGAATGTCTGATCTGCCAAAGACTTAATACCATTTCTAAATCCATCTCTAGGAACATGGTGCTCATAATCTACAGCAATAACAGAAAATTTAGGTGTGTCAGACATCTTTCTCCCAATATTTTAAATCATTATCTTTTCTATTAAACGGATTAATATAGGTTTCTTCATCGGGCTTTCCGCCCCATTTAAATACATAGTAACCTTGCACCTTATCCCATTTCCAATCATCAACAACTGGGTTTTCTTTGTCAAAAAACTGTGTTGCCGAACCAATATGATTTACGCAAATATCTTTTCTTATATAATTTTTTAAACCAGCAAGTTTAATTCTTCTATGCATATCATTATCCTCAAAGTATGCTGGAAAAAAGTTTTCATCAAACCATCCAACATTTTCTACTAACTGATTAATATCTACTATAAAACAAAAAAAATCTGCACCGTTTTCAAGAGTGAAGCTGTCTTTAAGATTTTTTCCATTTTGATTTGGTGAAACTATAACAGCCTTTGTATATCTAATTGTATCGTATAACTCTTTAATTGCTCCAGGAGTAAACGATGCATCATCATTAGAAATTATAGCATAATTATTGCCATATTTCAAGGATCTCCTCATCCCCTCGTTCCAAGCACCAGACACCCCACGATTTTTAATCCAGTTATCCATGATTATTGGTTGAACTGGGTAGTCAACCGTAGCCATCAATTCTGCAAAAACCTTAAAGTTATTTAGTACTGGAACGATAAGGGATAAGGTCATTTTATAGTTCCAGCCATTCTGGGTGCTGCAGTGTCCATTCTACAGTACGCTGAATTGATTCTTTTAATGGAATTGGAAGTGTCCATCCAGTATCTGTAATCTTTTTCCCATCTAATGCATAACGCAAGTCGTGACCTGGGCGTGATGAATGAAAATCTTCAAGTTCGTAATTAAGTGGTTTTCCTACTGCTTCAGCAATCATCAGAGCCATCTCTAAATTATCTACTTCACGCTCACCAACAATGTGAAAACGCTGAGGTACATCTGATTCTCCATAAGCTGGAAATGGTTGACTCAAAACATGGAGAAGACCATCTGCTTGATTTCTAGCATGAAGATAAAAGCGGCTTCCAACTTCTCCAGTTGGAGATGCATGAATTTTCATAACATCACCATTAAGAACTTTTTTAATTGTCATTGGCATAAACTTTTCTGTATCCTGAGTTTCGCCAATAATGTTCATTGTGTTTGTAATTGCAATTGGCAATCCGTATGTACGCCAATATGAAAAAGCAATATCTTCCTGTGCTGCTTTAGAAGCAGAATAAGGATTGCTAGGGAAATGCTGATCTTCCCACTCACGATGTGCATAGCCTAATGGTGCTGGACCATAAACTTCATCGGTAGATACCTGAACAATTTTTTCTGGCTGTGCAATTCTTGCCCAATCTAACAAATGACAAATTAACGCTACATTGTTAATAATAAAAGGAGCTGGATACTCAATGCTTCTATCTACATGGCTTTCGCTGGCAACATTAATTACATAATCAATCTTTCCAAACTCATGAGCGGTAATGGGCGAGATTGGTGATGTAAGGTCACATTTAATTACTTTAATTCTACTATAAGCATTGTCAAGACCTTCACATGCAACTCTAATTCTATCTGTTAATCCTTTGTGCGTAAAGGTTGTTGGACAAACAACAAACCAATCTGTATTTACTAGAATATGGCGAAGCACATGACTGCCTACAAAACCACTTGCTCCTGTTAGCAAGACTCTTTTCATTTTTCTCCTTTAATTGTATTTATAAAATTATATAAATTATCTTTAAAATTGTCAACTTTATTAAACTCATAAGTGACAAAACCTTTAAAATTATTTTTTATCAAATGATTATAAAACTTAACATATAATTCATAGTCAGATATTTCAAATAAATCTTTGGCAGCAAAATGAACATGAGAAACATAGTCTTTATGCTTATCGTATTCTTTTATTGGATCTTTGCCCTCTAAAATTGAGTTACCTACATCTATCATAGATGTTAAATTTGGGTACTTTTTTAAAGCTGGAACTATTTGTTCTAAAGTATTGTAATACTCTGCCCCATAATACTTGGCATTTGGTTCAACACAAAATTTTATATCTTTACCTTCAAGTATGCTGTTTATTAAAAAAAGAAATCTATGCATCTTTTTTTTGTTTCCTACCCGCATAGTTGGGGAACCGAAAGTAATTATTTTTATTCCATTCTTTTCGCAATCTTTGACAATCTTACTAACATGCTTTGCACACAAATATGGATCATCTAAATTGTTTATTCCAGAATCATAAAATATACTTTGTATTGCTTTTACTGGAAATTCATTTGATAGTTTGCTATATACAGATTCAATGTAATCAAATCCAGCATCTTTAAGTAAAGAAGATACAGAAAGATTTTCTTCTTTTTCCCAACTCATATTACTAATTCCTATTTTCATTTAGGTACTCTCCTATTTATTTAATTACATTTTTTGCAGAATCTATGTAGCCAGATTCAAAAAATTTGGTTTTATATACTATTGGTTCTTCCGAGTGATATCCAATTTCTTAATTTAAAAAATATTGATCTAATAGATCTTTTGTATAGACTGGCTCTGTAAATAAATATTCATTTGTCTACCATCTGTCTGGTCTGCCCTGTGTATTTGGACCACCACCAGTATTCCAAATCCAGGTCACTTCATTGATATGTGTAATTTTTTTATTGCTCTTGGCAAATTTTTGAATTACCCCAAAATCTTCACCAATTCTATGACCATGCTGATCTACTTCTGCATTAAATATATCAAAATTTGATGAAAATCCACCTACATCAAGCAGGGATGATGTTTTAGCCATCCAAGTTATAGGAACCTGATGAATTTGATTATTGTCCCAAAATTTTCCAAATATAAAATCTAAATGTGTTTCATATCCATATTCATTAACCCAAGATGGATAAGCTAAATCTGCCTGTTCATTAACAATATGATTGTATAACACTTCTAAATGATTAGGTAAAAACTGATCATCATCATCTAAAATTGCCACATAATCTGTATTGCAAGATTTAATTAGATTATCTCTAGATTCTGCAGCACCCAATCTATCTTTATCTATATTTATTAAAATTTTATTTGGCTGCAATGTTTGTGAAAGAACAGATTTTAAACATCTTTCAAGTAGTTCTGTTCTTGGCGGTATTGATGCAATAATTACTGATATACTCATTTTATTTATTCCTTAAACTTTTAATTGAATTGCTTGTAAATGACCATTGCGGAGGCAATAAATCTAGGTATTTATCTAGACCAATGTCACTTATTGGCGGATTTTTATACCATCCATAATGTTGTGCGATAAATTTTCCACCAATTCTTGCACAAAGATTCTGCAATTCCATTGGATCTTTATGATCTATATGATATTTTTTATTAACTAAACAAAAAGTTGTATCGATTGGTGCTGCATAAATTGGATCATTATGTTCTGTTTTTCCTATTTCTGCAATATAAAATTGTTGCTCCCACTGGTACATTGTTAGTCCACTATTACTAAAAGGAATATCTTCAATGATACTTTCAATGCCGTCCATTTCAATATCCAATGCAAAACCAGTGCGATAAAGCTGATGCAAATCTGATATTTCTGAAAGAACTTTGATAAAATCTTTAGGCAAGTTTTTGTTAAATCCAATGTCTGGGTCGGTAACAATAAACTTTTCTGGCAACCAATTAAAAAGTTTTTTGTTTGTGTAAAATTCTCTTGGTCCATCATTAGTAAATTTTTTTACAACAATATATTTCTTTGACAATTCATTTAGAAGAATTGTCATTTCACTATAGGTAGACCAATTATCAGATATAATAATTTGGTCAATTCCGTATTCCTCTAGTTGTTTTATCATCAATTTAAGGTATTCTGGATTATTAAATGTTGGTATATAAACTGGAACCCCAATAGGTTTTTCCTGTTTTATCATTTTATTAATACTATGATAAAGCATTGTTGTACTCCTTAATTTTAAATATGTCAGAAATTTTATTTTCTAACATATAATCTCTATATTTTTGTTGGTCGGAAACTAATTTATTATTTATATTAATAGAAATATGATCATAAGAATTTTTACCTGCATTTGGGTGCATGTGTTCCATAATAACTTCTGGTAAATATTTCACTGTTCCCGCCAAACGAACAATCTCAAGCCAGTAAACATCAAAAAAATTATGCTCTACTGCTGGGCAGCCAAAAAATCCGACAGCCTTTACCATATTACTTGTAATGCATGGATGAGTAGCTAAATTTTTGCCCTGATGTAAATCATTCCCATATACCAACCCATTTTTTGTTTTAGAAAGCTCGTTAATAAATTTTGATTCCCAGCTTGTTTTAAAAATAATATCATCTCCAACAAAAGCAAGGTAGGGATATTTTTCTGCTAAAGTTAATGAAATTGTATTAATTTTTTGCATCAGGGTTAGTCCTTCAGGCACTATATGCTTTGTAATAAAACTATATTTATTTAAATAATCATAATTTTTTAAGTCATCTTGATCTAAAATCACATGAATATCGGAAAGGCTTTCTGTAAATTCTAAATATGAATCTAAACAATTTTGTAACCTTTTAAATCTTCCTGTGCCACCATCACGGACAGGTAAAACAATAGCAATTTTTTCTTGCATTAATTCTCTCTTAATTTTTTCAAATCATCTTCAAAAAGTTTCCATTCCATACTTATCTTTTCCTAATCAATCCGAACTTTTCTAAAGCTCTTTGTATAGTCATGTGGCTGCATTTAGCCTCTTTAGCAATTTCTACAATATTCATTTTTTTAATAATGTATCTATTATACAACCAATCACGGGATTCGTAAAGTTTCATTATATTAACTCTTTTACCGCATAGTATGCAATGCCCGCAGCATCTGCCACATTATCGTTGGTGGTATTGATTCCAAGATTTCGAACAAACCTAATCGTTCTTTCTTTTCTTCTTTCTCGGATTTTTCCTTTGTACCAATTGTCTGATTTATCTGGGAATTCATCTCTGATCGCCTTCTTTTCTGCTGATGTAAAATTTTTATTCCCAATGTAAGACTGCCAAGTGATAGGGTGTACCTCTTTAACAGTCACCCCATCGTGAATAAGCTCGCCAAGAATTGCCCCAAACACATAAGCCATTTTTAAACCAGTTTGTGCCGATCTAACCATAACTGCTGCCTCAATTGCTATAAAATCATAGTCTAATTCAGCAACAAATGCCCGAACTTTTCTCTTTGCATCTAATATTCTATCATATATATTGTCTCCTGTAAAACTGATTTCTCCCCATTTGACAGGTTTATCATTTTCCATAAGACAAAAAGCAATAGTATTTGTACTTGCATCTACCCCTAAAACCTTATGGTGTTTTCTTTTAAGTTTAGCTAGAGACATTTTTTACCATATCCAATAAAGCTTTTCTTTCTTGCTCTTTTTGATTTGCCACACAATTCTCACAAATAGAAGACGAGTTGTATCTACTTAATTTAGTAGAACACTCTTTGTTTTTGCAAACTCTTTGTTTACCAGCAAGTCTTTCTTTTTTTTCATAATACTTTGCCTTTATTTTTGTATTAGTTGCTTCACGACAACACAAATCGGAACAATATTTTTGATTATGAGTTTTTGGCTCAAATTTATTTTCGCACCCATCTTGTCCACATACTATCATTTAGGTGGCACCATCGATTCAATAATTACTTCTCCCTCTAGGGCATCTTTAGCCCAGCATGCTTTTTTAACTGGGCAATATTTACATGCTGATTGTGATTTAGTAAATCCACGAGTAGGAATTGTGTTATCCTTATATGCTTCATAAACCTCACGCAACCAATCATATGTATCATCAACTAGCTTTTGATTTGTTGGTGTCATATTAATTGGAATAACTAGGAAGCTATTGTCATTCTTATTTTCATAGAAAAAGAATCCTTGTTCTACTTTAGCAATATCCATATAAATCAAAAGCTGTAGTTGGTGGTTTCCTGAACCCTCCATCTTTGCCTGTCTAATTGAATATACTTCATCCTTAGCAGACTTAATTTCTCCAATGACTTCTTTACCCTCCCAATCTACAATAAGATCGGCAAAGCCACGAATAGGTGGATCTAAATTAACCATCTCACGCTCTACTTGTTTTATGCGATTGTTTGGAATTTTTTGCATAATAGTTTGTAGTCTATCATGGACATAAGTTCCGTTAAGCATATTTGCTTTAGCCTGAGCATCTGCATCATCTGCAAATTCTGCGCCCTCAAATGCCATATACCAATAGCGAGCACAGTTGCCGTGACCATAACCAATAGTAGATGGAGCAAACGTTTTCTTTTGAGTAAATCCCGCCCGATTATCTACAAGGTATGCTTGCTCTACTTCTTCAGCAAACACTTGTGGATTAAATCCGCCTTCTTGCATCTTCTTAAACTTTAAGTTTCCAATAATATTTCTTGCCATTATAATCCATATCTTGCTAAGTATTTTACACTATCCACTAGTTTATCTAAAGCTTCCGATACGGTGTAATAAACATTTTTCTTTTTAGAAGACTCTCCACCCTTTTCAAATGTTGTATAATATCTAGACAACATCTGAAACTTTGCACTAAGTGCTTGTAGTCTTACAATTAATTCTGGTGACTTTCCTGCTGGAACATCTGGCTTCATAATTAATTTAATGATTAAATCTAAGGCTTCATCCAACTCTGGATCATTCATAAATTCTTTCATTTCATTAAATTCGGTAACATTGCTTACCGATTCAAGTATGTTATCTGCCACGCTTGTCCTCCAAATATTTTTTTACATTGACGTAGCAATTTATCCATACGCCAAGCATTATTATAAGTTCAATCATTCTGCTTTTTTTCCCAATATTCTATTAATTCTTCTAGCAAAGCCCATTCAATTACGGCTAATCTTGTTTTGTCATTATCTCTTCCAAGTATAAGCTTGAGTACTGGGAATTTTTCTCTACTGACTTTAAAAGTGTCTGTGCAAACTTTTGCCCAAATTTCTTTTGTAATTGATATTGATTTTTCATACTCTTTGTAGTCAACAACAAAAGAACGCCAAGTAGCATCACCTTTTTGATATTGCCCACGCCCCGAATTTTTTTGAAGTTTTGCTCCATCACGTTTTGCTTCTCCTCTTTCAGACATTAATGCAACTTAATGCTTGAACGATGTTCTTCTTCGCAGAACCAGATGATTTCCATTTCTTTTTCATTAAAGTATGCATATGGAGTTTGTTTTTCACATAGCTGACAGCCGTAGTTGCCCTCTAATCTTTCACAATCAACAACCTCTGCTAATGGACCTTTCATAAAATCATCAAATTTTGTCATAAATTTTTTCCTTAAGTGTCTCAACAATTTTTGGGTTTTCCCTCAAATATTCTATAGTTTTGGCACGACCTTGAAAACGCTCTTCTTCTACGGTATACCAAGATCCTCCACGCTGAACTATTCCCATCATTTCTGAGGTATCTAATATTTCTCCAACACCATCAACGCCTACAGTGTCTCCTTGGTAATAGAAATCGTACTGTCCAGATAAATTGGGTGGTCCGAGTTTGTTGTAATCAATAATCCAATTGACTGGTCGTCCCACCTTTTGTTCAATAATTTTGTCGCCAACTTTAACGCCAGACTTAATAGCATTAGCTTCGGCTTCCGAAGCCCATAACTTAATAATGGTACTACTGAAAAACTTGACCGCCATTCCGCCTGTTGGAATGTGGCTTGCATGCATAGATCCAAATTGATTTCTTTGCTGAGAGATAAGAACCAATAGTGTGTCTTTGTTTGCGTAGTTAAGCATTTTGACTGCATGTGTCATATCCTTTGCCTCTGCACCAATTTGCTTGGTATCTTGTAAGTCTTTTAATTCATTTCCATCTTTTTCAAAATAGATTGCGGGAAGTAATGCTGATATAGAGTCAACAACAATAATATCTACTCCAGCATCCATTAACTGTACTGCAACATCTACCATATCGTTAATTGATTTTGCAGGTGAATAAATTAATTTGCTAGAATCAACGCCTAGTCTTTCTGCCCATGTTGCAGAATAAGATGCTTCGGAATCAATCCAAGCACAAGTCTTTCCATTTTTTTGTGCATCAGCAATCATTTGTAGACAAAATGATGATTTACCTGCTGACTTATTTCCCCATACAAGGATTTGCCTACCATAACCAAGACCGCCTTTAAGTGCGAGATTTAGTCCTATGCTTGGTGTTTGCTGCTTTTGTGCGTCTACGCTTGTCGCCATTTGAACCCTTTGGCGAGTTTTTGGGTCTAGTTTCGCCAGAATATCTTCTGCTACCAGTGTCATGTAAACTCTCTTCTAATAATAATGCCAGCTCTTTCATCCATTTTGAGCGACTGGTACTCAACCTATCTATAATATTCAAGATAGTTTCTTGATCTTCCGCTTTTATTACTAAAAGGTATCCATCTTCGATACCCTCCAGGATGTAGGCATCACTCATATACCTATATTATACAATAAAAAACGACTTTTGTCTTTTAAGCTAAATTTCCATGCATTTTTGGTCGTTCTTTATTGATAGCCATTTTTTTTTCATATACGGCATCAAAAGATGAATTTACCCAACCGCAATTTCTTGCACCTTCATAAAAATCCATAAGTCGAATAAAAATATCTACAAGTTCTTCTACAATTTTTTCTTCACCCATTTGCTTACGCATTGCCTCTAATGTTTCACTAACTTCTGAATGAACTAATGCAAGTTTTGCTAACATAAAATCAATATCCTGGACTGGATTGTTTTTTCCATCAAGATATACTTTTCTCCAGAACCCTTTGTTGGTTGAAACTGTGTGAATATCTTTTGCAATATTATCTAAATTACTGTTCGTCATCTATAACTCCCTGATCTACTAATTGAAAACTAACTGTTTTATCATTTATTGGATCTACGGCTACTGCAAAATTTGAGTAGTCTGCCAATAATTCTTCTTCCACTAAATCAATCTTGCCAACCTTATTTAAGATTGCAGCAAGAATTTGTTCTACTGTTAATTGTACATTCTGTACTTCATCACTCATTAAATTACTTCCTTTACAAATATAGTGTGATCATCTGACTGTTTAATCATAGGCTCACATATTGATCCCGCCTTCATCTTGCCCAGTGCTTTGGCATAGAGTGTTGGGAATACAAGAACTCTTGACAGTTCTCTTTTATTGTTTGACAAAATAATGTGAGCCATCATTTTGTTTTGTTTTGTTTTGTAGTGTGTAAAATCAACTACTAAATATTTTTCGTCTTCAATATTAATTTCATCTGTATATAGCCAATTAATAAATGGATCATTTTTTTTATCGGCAACATCTTGAATTTCTACATATCGGTGAATACGGTTATCTCCAACCAAAAAGAAATACATATTCCCTGTTTCAATCTGTGTGTTCTCAGAGTGGAAAATTCCAATTGCACCTGTATCATCTACAAGCTCTACACGGCTCCAGCCCTTACCCTTTTTAATAGAACGAACCATAGCCATAAGAATGTAGCAACCTTCTTCAAGGAATTCTTCTAGTGGATTAATTTGTGCTTTAATTTTTGCAGGTATACCTTGAATATCAAACTTAGGAATTGTTAGGTACTCATAAAGATTTTCGGACTCGTTACCATTTCTAGGGTTATCTGGAAAAGCTGCTCCACCAATCATATTTAACGAATCAATTGCTCTAGCATTAATTCCACTACCTTTAGAGCGAGAAACTTCTAGCAAATGTTCATAATTTTTATATGGCTTGTTAGCAATTAATTTAGATGCAATGCTATCTGAGATATACTTGATATCACCTAATCCAAATCGGATTGCAGTTCCTTCAATATTGAATCCCGCCTCTGATTCATTAACGTGTGGCAAAAGAACTTTAATTCCAAGTCGCTTTGCTTCCAATAAATATTCTGTTCGGGCATCTTTATCCTTTTCATTTTTAAGAATGGAATAGATAAACTCAAGCGGATGATAGTGCTTAAGCCAAGCAGTCCAATAGGAAAGCATAGAATAAGCAACAGCGTGGGAACGATTAAAAGAATAACCAGCATGAGCCTCAAAGTCATGCCAAAGATTTTCAGCATCTTCTTTAGATATGTAGCTAGTTGCGCCAGATACAAACTGATCCCTAAACTTATCAAACTCACGGGCATCCTTTTTCTTACCAATAATCTTACGAACTTTATCTGCTTCCGCCCAAGTCATACCGCCAAGATGTACACAGGCTTGCATAACCTGCTCTTGGTAAATAATAACACCATATGTATTTTTTGTAAAGTCTTGCATAATTGGATGAACATATTCAACCATTTCTGTACCACGCTTACGACCAACATATGCAGCACCCACAGTATTCATAGCACCTGGGCGAACCAAAGCATTTGATGCTACAAGGTCTTCAAACTTATCCACACCCATTTTTATGAGCAAATTGGTATAGGGGGTCGCTTCAGCCTGGAATACGCCCCTTGTATAGCCTTCTGAGAGGTCTTTAAATACTTCTGGGTCATCTAGAGGCAGGGTTTTTAAATTAATTTCTACGCCCTTTCTAGCCCTAATTGTGTCCAATGTATCTTTAATTACAGATAAAGACTTCAAGCCTAGGGCATCAAGCTTAATAAGACCAATATTGGCAGCTTGTTCCATGTCATATCCAACCACTGGAATACGCCCAGAAACTGAATCGTCTGGGTCTTTTCTAGTTTCAATGGGGACATAGTTAGAGATTGGTTGATTAGCCACAACTACTCCAGCAGCATGCATACCTACTCCACGAATTTTTCCACGAAGCATAGATGCATACTGCATAACTTCTGGATATTTTTCCCTAAACCATGCTGCATTAGGATTAGACTCTAGATCTTCAAATGTTTCAATTCCTTTTAGAGCTTTATTAATTTCACCTAATGGCACACCAAATGTTCTACCTACATCTCGTACAACACCTTTGTCTTTGAAATACTGGAATGTAGAGATAGAAGCAACATTCTTAAATTTAGTTCTGAGGTAATCTTTTACCTCTCCCCGCCGTCTATCCATAAAGTCTGTATCAATATCTGGGAAGTCATTACGCTCTGGATTAATAAAACGAAAGAACAAAAGGTTATGAACTATTGGATCGACATCTGTAATTCCCAAAAGGTAACATACAAGGCTACCAGCAGCAGAGCCACGACCAGGACCGACCATAATATCTTGATTCTTTGCCCAACCAACCATATCTGCAACGACAAGAAAGTACGAGGCAAAATCTTTTTCTTTAATAACTTCAAGTTCTTCTTCCAATCTAACAGAATAATCTGTTCCATAGGCTGTATCTAAAACAGCAAGATTTTCTAATGCTTCCTCACAGAGCTTACGCAATTCATCATTAGCATCATTTTTTGGCTTAGGCAATAACTCCAAGCCTTCATAAAATTCATATTCACCAATTTTAGATTCAATTTCTAAGGTACTGTCATAAATATCTTCACGGTCAATGCCCTGCTTGAGCATAGATTTTTTAATTTCATTCCGCCTTTGAATATACACATCAATCTCTTCAAAAGAAATTGGGCGTTCTGGATATAAATGATTTAAACGCTCAAAGATATTTTTAATCTTTTTACCAGACTCATAATTTGCTTCTGTACCCATTTTAGGCTTGGTAGAAATAATAAGCAAAATCTCTTCTAGTGCTCTTTGCTCTGGTGTATCAAAATGTGCATCAGATGTTACAACTGGTTTTACATCAAATTCATCGGAAAGTTCTAATAATTTATGATTAAGGTCGGCAGGATTGTGTGCCTGAATTTCAATATAAAAATCATCAGCAAATCTATTTTTAAACCAACGCATATATTCTCTAGCTTTTTCCATATCATCACGGTCAATAGCTTTTGAAATAAGTCCGTTCATACATCCAGAAAGTACAATAATGCCGTCACCAAAGTCGTTAAGAACTTCAAGGTCAATGCGTGGCTTATGATAGTAACCCTCGGTCCAAGCAATTTCAGACATTGCTTGTAAATTCTTGAGTCCATTTTGGTCCTTTGCTAATAAGATAATGTGATTATATACCTGTGTATTATCATCACGCTTTTTTACATCACGCTTATCAAAACGGTCAGTAGCAGAGATATAAGCTTCAAGTCCTAGAATTGGTTTCATGTTCAATTCTTTTGCAGCAATTTGCATATCTCTATGCGAAGATAATGTTCCATGATCGGTAATAGCCATTGTTTTTTGACCAAGTGCTTTACCAGCAACTAATAATTCATGTGGAGTACAAAGACCATCCATCAAACTATAGTGGCTATGTACATGCAAGTGTACAAAATCATTCATAATTAAAAGTTTCCATAATCTACTTGTAGGCAAGTCAACCCAATTGACCGCCACATATCGACAACCTTTTGTCGATCATCTAAAACTATTCTAACATTATATTCTGGCTTAATTAACTCTTCGTATATTTCTCTTTTAACAACACCATCTGACCTAGTGTCACCAGTTTTACGCATATATAATTTTACAAAAGGTGGGCAGTTGAGTCTTAGCCATTCGTATGTGTTACCAAAGCAGGAGTCATCTCTAGCAGTAACAAAAATAATTTTATGTCCCGCCCTCCATAAAGCAGTGACAACTTCAATGACATCTGGCTTTGATGCATCATCTAAGACTTTAGAATAATCATATGGAGTGCGATTTGTTCTTGTGGCAACTGTGCCATCAATATCTACAATAATTGCTGTTTTCATTAAAATTCCTCGTTGTTAATTAATTTATGTGTAAACCAGTAATAATTACAGGTGTCACAACATACATTGTTTTTAATCTTTTTAGATTCCCGCTGAAACTCAAAGTAGTACTCTGGATCTTTATTGTATAGGTTGCCACGATGAGTAGTCTCAATCTTGGTAGCAATTGCTTCATCTGTCATCCAGCCTGGAACTGTAAGTCCTTCACCACGATGATAGTTAGATTCATGTAATTCTTCAATAGCGGTCCAATTCTTTTCTGTTTGGATGCCACGCCGTTTGCACTCACGCATAACAGAATACAAGTATTTGTAAAGCATATTTTCGTGATTGCGCCACATTTTAGTAGCTGGATGATTTACCCAACCTACTGTACGACCAAGAAGTGCTGCATAGATTTGACGACCCTCAAGTAATTGTTTATTAAGGCGTTTGTTGTCTAGTGCTTTTGCTGATAAATCAAAATTGTATACATAAGGTAAAAAAGTTTGCATTATATTCCTATCTATTGTGCTAGGGGACCAGTATAACACCAGCCCCCTAGACTTGTCAATAGTTTTTTACCACTCAACAGATGAAGAGGTAGATGAGTCTTCATGTGATGAACGACCAAGATAAAAATCTTCCTGTTCATCATAAGTAACGTCACGAACCGCAACTTTTTCCAAGTCAACCAGTTCATACTTTTCCAAATCCACTGGCTGAATGTCTGCTGTTGGCAGAGGGATGATACTGTAATTAGTATCTGTCTTTTCGCCTGTACGCTTCAAACGCCAAATAACATCGCTGATGCTACCTGTTTCGCCAGCGTACTGGATAATTTCTGGTGTGGCAGATTTTGGACCAGCACCCTGAGAGAAGATTGCTACATATGGCTCTTCTGTGCCATCGTCAACAAGTACATTGATGTATAAGCGACTACGACCCTTCCAACCAGCCTTTGGATCACGGCGGTGCATTTCACAGCCATAACAACGACCCTGATCTTCAATAGAGCAGAGTGCCTTACGGCGATAATCTGTTGGGTTTGTGTGTTCTACGGCAATAAAGCCAAGACCTGCATCTGCGTTGTAACTTTTTGAGTCTGGGTCAAGTTCCTGCAGGAAGCGGATCTTAACACTCTGATTGTCGTTTAACTTTAGCCAACGACCCTTTGGACCATCTGCATAATTTGATGCTGGCTTGTCCAGAGCCTTGTTCATAGCGGATAAACCTTTAACTAATCCCATTTTATTTCTCCTTTGTGTAGGGGCTGTATTATGCCCTGTGTTTTATATTAGTGCGTATTCATAATGCGGGACTGCATTCAGAATACATTGACGAATTTCTTCTGGGGTTAATTCCCCAGCATCTTTTGCATCTCTAGGATATATCATATCATAATTATACGAACTCCACAAGACATTTTTATTATTTAATTTTTCGGCTATATTATTGCCTAATTTACGACCAGCTTCATCATTATCCGTCATAATAATAATTGTGGAAGAATACCTATTTAACAGTTGAACTTGTTCTTTTGATAGATGTGCCCCTAGTGTAGCAACAACATTTGGAAATCCCGCCTGAGCAATCAATATTGCATCTATGGATGATTCACAAATAATAATTTTGCCACCATATTTCCTAGCCCGATTTAAATTAAATAAAGTTTTATTTCTGGGTAGATTGTGACTATTCTTAAATGCTTTACCCTCTAAAGATCTACCAATAACGCCAACTAACATTCCATCTGGAGAGCGTAGCGGAACTGTCACTAAATCTTGCACAGAGGAATATCCTAAATAAAAATCTACAATAGAGTCTTTAGATATGCCCCTAGAATAAAAATATTCCATAGCTGTTTTATTATTTAATAAATCA
>Ga0304729_1000682_pt1 | contig 24000 bp, 3 predicted proteins | sample C_131016_MF_Meta_FD_190475 | JGI IMG/M metagenome (GOLD analysis project Ga0304729, IMG submission 190475) | Freshwater microbial communities from Lake Croche, Canada to study carbon cycling - C_131016_MF_MetaG (v2) (version 2) | ecosystem: Environmental > Aquatic > Freshwater > Lake | place... | reverse complement strand
TAGAAGTAGGACGTGGTAAGATTGAAACTCTTTCTCACAATCCATATTTAGGAGAATTGAATATATTCAGAGGACCTTCCCATGATGATGGAGGAATGCCTACAAGATTTGGAAATAATCAGATAGAAGTGGAAGGTGGAGAACCTGTTGTTAAAATACCTAAATTTGAAGATGGTGGAAATACAGATGGAGATGCTGTAGTGTATGGTAATATGCAGATTCCTAAATGGGCACTTGCTGAGATAGGTGATAAACTAGCAGAAGGAAGAAAGTTCAAACACTATGCTACTGATATAGCTAAGAACGATAAGAAACAAAATCAAATTATAGATAGAGCTACAAATATAATAAATAACTCAGGAGACAATACACCATTTGATCAGCTTGCCTTCAATGCTGGTAAAGCAATGGCAATAGGTGCAACTGCAGCACAAAAAAATAATGCTGCTAAACTAGAAGCTTTAGCACGTGTTCAGAATGCTATTCTAGATACAGCTGATGAGTTTGGCTATACAGATTCTGATAAGTTTAATAAAGATGTTATGAAAGGAAAGTTAACACAAGCTAAGTTTGGAGCTAAGCTTAATAAAGCCCAAGATGGTAAAGAATTAGCAAATAAAAAATATCAAGATTCTGCAAATGATGTAATTCATCAAGGATATTTACAAAGAATGAAAGCTTATAGAGATCATTGGGGATATGATAATTACAACGAACCATTGATGCATAATCTTGGTCTTCCTACAGATGCTACAAAAGATTATGTAAATGTATCAGTTAATACAGCTGTGCCAAATAATGCTCCTGCCCCTCTTCCTAGTCAAAGTACACATTTAACTAATGAAGCATCTGGTCACACTCCTTATTCTAACATTAGTCAACAACAAACTTCTGTTACACCTACAGTTTCTCCTGCTAATGTTTCTGGAGGTAAAGAAAAAGTAAAAGGTAAAGGAAAACAAAAAAATAATACACAAGTTGATAGAAATGCATTTTTAAATTCTAGTGGACCTATATCTGGTACTGATCCTTACGCTTGGACTCTTAATACAAACACTGATATTCCACTTAGAACTGAATTAGTACAAGATGAATATGGTAATTACTATGATCCTTATAATAATGTTGTAGATCAATCAGGTGCTTTACCTGGTAAGTTTTCAACCACAACTTCTGATGGTAAAAAGAAAGGTGGTAAAAACACTGCAATTGCAGATGCTATATCTAGTGTAGTTGATTTTGCTAGACCTACAAATCAAATGCCTTTAGATCCTAATCAATTAATGGGAGAGATGTATGCTTTAGGTAATAACCAAATAGAGCCTGTTCAAGCTCAAACATTTCAACCAATGTTACAAGGACAACCTTCACGTATTTCTTTACAAGATCAATTAAACTCTATAGATGCACAATCTAATGCTGCTATAAGAGCTGCTGGAAGAAACCCTGGAGCTCAAGCTCAAATCATGGCTAGTGCTGCAGAGATGAAGAATAAAGTGTTAGGAGAACAATTTAGAATGAACCAAGGAGCAGCTGAACAAACTTACAATAGAAATAGAGAACTATTAAACCAAGCTCAGCTACAAAACTTAGGTATTCTGGATAAACAATACGAAAGACAATCTATAGCTAAGAGTAACACTAAAAGAATTGCACAAGAAGCTTTAGGTTCTATTGCTTCTAAAATTGCTCAGAACAAGTTGGAAAACAGAACATTAGGAATTGAAGAAAATATGTATAACTACAGATATGGACCTAATGGAAAGATTTACAATGTTAATGCTCCTACTCAGTTCAATACAGAAGGTAATGGATCTAGTTCTGCTAAATTACAAGCTCCTCCAGGATTTAAATATACATACAATGATGATGGTTCTGTAGCAGATATGAAATCTATTAAAGGTAAAGACGGTGCTAAACTTAAAGCAAGGAATGGTTCTATTGTAAAAGCTCTGAAAAACATCTAATTAATCTGATTATACCAAATTAACTGACATGGTTATTTCTCTTGGTATGTAAAATATTTTAAATTACATTTGCTAATTCTATTCATATGGCATCATTTACCGATCAATTAACCCCATTCACTCCTTACGTAGCACAGCTTCCTATTCAAGCTATGGTACAAGTGGGCATGCAAAAGCAAGCTCAATATGACCAGGGTGTGCAAAAGATTCAGACACAGATAGATAATGTGGCTGGAATGGACATTGCTAATGAGTCTCAAAAGAAATATCTACAATCTAAGCTTGATGAACTTGGTGGTAAATTAAAAACTGTTGCTGCTGGAGACTTCTCTAATCAGCAATTAGTTAATTCTGTAGGAGGAATGGCCACATCAATTGTTAAAGATCCTATTATACAAACTGCTGTTTATTCTACACAAAGAATTAAGAAAGGACAGACAGATATGGAAGCTGCTAGAAAAGCAGGTAAATCTAATGCATCTAATGAGTGGATGTTTAACCAAGGGGTAAACCAATATTTAACTAATCCAGATTTAAAAGCTTCTTTTAATGGCAGTTATGATGAATATACAAACTGGAGAAAAAATGGCATTGAAGCAATCAAGCAACTAACTGGAGATAGTACTATTACAGATGAAGCATTTACAACAAAAATGGTAAATGGAAAACCTCAATTAGTGTTATCTGATGCAATCATTCGTAAAAAATATGCTGGTCTTTCTCCTGAAAAGATTCAAACAGCACTAATGGCTACTTTATCTCCTTCTGATTTTAAACAAATGCAGATAGATAGTCTTTACAATTATTCTAATCAAGACGGACAGCAATTTAAAGAAACTGTAAATTCTGCTTATGATAATAAAGTGAGGTTTTATAGTGATCAAAAAACTGTATTAGAGAATGCTATTGCCTCCACTACATCAAATATAGAAAAGACAAAACTAAAAGATCAAATTGCTTCACTTGATAAAGTGATAGGTAACTTTGAAAAAGAAAGAGGTAATCTTATTACTAGTATTGATTCTGGTAAGGTTGATAGTGCAAAAGCACAATTTGGAACATCGCACAGTATTGATGAGTTCTCAAGAGCATTCTCACACACAGAGACTTCTAATACATATGAAAATAGTCCTCTTGCAGAGATGGCTATGAAACGTGCAGAGAATAATGAAAAGATTAGAGAGTTTGAATTAAACTTTAGACAAAAAGCTGAACAGTTTGAGTTAGATTATCGATTAAAACTAAGAAAACAAAATTTTGATGAAAAGTCAGCAGAAGGGTATGGCGGTCTTCCTTCACCAGTTGATCAAAGTCTTCTTCCTCAATATAACTTAGCTAAAGTTAGTAATGATATTATTACAGGAAATAAAAAATTAAAAACAGACGAAGCTACATTTTTATCTCAACAGGGTAAAGATACTGCATGGTTGGATCAACAAAAACTTGCTTGGGAAAAATCACCATCAGCAGTTGATGCAAAGGTGGCAAACTATTTTAATGCCACTACAGAGAAACAAAGAACTCTTGATGCTAATCTAAAAATGGTTAATGAGATAACTCAAAAGGCTAAAGAAAAATTTGGAGCTATTGAAGATCTTATTCCTAAAAATGCACCAAATGTAGTTTTGCATTATCCTAGAGGGGGAGAAGTTGTATATACACCAAAAGATTTTGTTGATTTTGTAGCACTATCTAAAAAATATATAACTGCAAATACTCAAAAACCAGGAGTACCTGGTTCACTAGTATCGTTTGATCTTGTTAAAGCAAAAGAGGAACTTTCTCCAAAATTATATCATCTACTTGAATTACAAGCAAAAGGAAATTTCTCAAAAAATGAAGAGATTCTTTTTGATAATGTTAAAAATTATGCAAACACTATCAATGCTAAATATGAAACAGTTTTAAATGATATTAATAAATATACAGGAGAAGAGATAACTAAAAGATTAACTAATAATCAAGGAGTAGATTATACAATTCCTACATCAAATGCTGCACAGAAATCTTCAATAGCTACATTACTTGCACAATTTGCAAATCTTGCAGAATCCCAAAAAGGTGGTATTGCTAATTCTCCAGACTTTAATGTTTCAGATGCTAGAAAAATAGCAGTGGACCCTGAAGCTAAATATACATTAAAAGTTGTTGAAGGGAGTGAAATACAACCAGCATTATATCAAATGACTGGTACAGGAAAAGATGGTAGATCAGTTAAATGGAATGTCACTCCTGAACAAAAAATGAGTGTATTTGGACAACAGTTTGAAGCTTCTCCTGATGTTCAAGCAATTAGACCATATCAAGAACAGATTAGAAAGATGGGTGGTTATTCTACATCACTTGGTAAACCAGGAGAAACTTCAAATCATGATAATGCATTCATGTCAAAGATAGATTTTCCAAGTGTTTCTACATATGGAATAAAAGCAAATTTAGAAGAACCTTCCCCAGGAAAATATTCAATTAGACTTAGTATATATGATCCTGTAACAAAAACTTGGTATGATGATATTCCTTTTCCTAGACAAAGTCTTTTAACTCAAGAACGAATTGCACCATCATTAAGTGGTTTAAATGATGCTGTGTTATATGAATATTTACATGAAAAACCTGCAACAGCAGTTGATTTAAAAAGGGTGCAAGAAGCATCAAAAAAACCTTTATAAATGCCAGAGACTACACCACTAATAAATAGGACTGACTTAGATAATAAGTTTGATAGTTATAATGCTCCGTTACCCTCAGCAGATTTACCTAACATTCCTTATGAAGGACTTACAACTGGTTCAACTGAACCAGGACCAACTCCTTCAGCATTAAGTGCTTTGGAGAATGGTGTTCTTTCTATTCGTGGAAGTGATAAATTAACAGGAGGTTCTATTCCTAGAAGTCTTGCTGAAGTTACTTCTCCTAGATATAATAATTTCATGCCAGGAAATTATAATAATGAAGATGCTTATGCTCAAGGACAAGGTTGGCCATCTAAAATGATTAATGGTGTAGGTAAGGGATTATTACTTACAGGCACTACATTTTTACAATCTACAGCAGGACTTGTTAATGGTGTTGGTAGAGCAATTGCTGATGGTAGAGCTGCATCATTTTATGATAATGATTTCAATAAAGCAATTGATGAAATTAATAAAAAAGCAGAAGATGCTCTTCCTAACTATTATAAAGATGTAGAAAAAAATGCTGCATGGTATTCTCCCAGTAAATTACTTACAGCTAATTTCTTTTGGGATGGTATTGTTAAAAATATGGGATTCTCAGCAGGAGCTGCTTTATCAGGAATGGCATTTGCATCAGCTTTAAAAGCATTACCATTAACTGCTAAACTTTTCTCTATAGGAAAGGCTGCAGAAGCACTTGCTGCTACAGAAGAAGGAATATTGGCAGCAGATAAAGCTGCATCCACTTATGGAAAGATAAAGTCTCTTTCTGATAAGTTTTTAGGTTCTTATAAATCATTGAGCACTGGCGGTGAGGCATTAATTGCAGGACTTGGTACAACAGGTGAAGCAGGTTTTGAAGCATATAATAACTTAAACCAATTTAGAAATGAGAGGATTCAAGAATATAAAGATGCTCATAATGGACAAGAACCTATAGGTGCAGATCTTCAGGCAATAAATGATCAAGCTGATAATGTAGGTAACTCATCCTTTTTATTGAATGTTGGACTTCTTACAGCTACTAACTATATTCAGTTTCCTAAAATATTAGGTTCTTCTTATAAAGCAGAGAAAGGAATTCTTAACTCTTTAACTCATGAAATTGGTGATCTTGCTGTTAATGAAGCTGGTGAGTATATTGAGAAAACAGCAACTAGTAAATTTGGTAAACTTTTATCTAATGTAAATAAGGTGAGACCTTATTTATTTTCTGCATCAGAAGCTTTTGAAGAAGGTGCACAGTATGCTATTCAAGTTGGTACACAAGACTATTACAATAAAAAGTATAACCATAAAGCTACAGATTTTTTAGATAGTGCTGTTGAGGGTATTAAACAAACAGTTACTACTAATGAAGGAATGGAGAATGTTCTTACTGGTGGATTGTCAGGTTCTTTAATGATGATTAGAGGTAAGTACGCTGAGAATAAAGAAGTTCGTCAGAACACTGCATCTGCAATTGCTGCATTTAATAAATGGAAACTTTCTGATTTTACAAGAGATACAGTTGATTCAGTCAATCGTGGTACCGTTATTCAGGAAGAAAGAGAGAAAGCACTAAGACAAGGTGATGTTCTTGAGAGTAAAGATAAAGAAGCAGATTACATTATTAACTATCTAACACCTCGTATCAAGTATGGTAGATATGATCTTGTTATGTCTGATATAGCAGATTACAAACAACGTGCAATGACTGATGAAGGATTTGCACAATTACAAGCTGAAGGAAAAGCACATAGCTCTGATACAAAAGAACAATATTTACAAAGACTAAATAATCTACAATCCACCGCAGAGAACATTAAATCACTATATCAATCATTATCTCTTAGATACGGTAGCCTAGTTAATAAAGAAGGCAATCCTGTATATAATCAAGAGGTGATGGATAAGATGATATATGCTGCTACAAAGGTGGCAGACTATGATAAACGCATTCCTGAAATCTCTGAAAAACTATTAAATACTAATATAAATGTAGATGCAATTATAAATGATCTTGCTATTGGAAATTCAGATAGTTACAATGCTGCAATCGAAGCTATTGAAAAAGGTAATCCTATTACTAAAGATGATCATTTACAAGCACTACAAGATATTTCTGAAATAAGTCTTCGCAGACAACAATTCTTAAAAGAGTATAATGATATTAAGACTAATCCTGAAGATTACATCACTACAGAAACTCCTGTAGTACAAGTTGCTCCTGGAGAAAAAAAGACTATATCTATAAAAGATGCTAACGGTGATAGGGAATTAGAAATTGGTACAGAGTATTATGCTGGTGGTAAGAGAGATACTGCTGAAGGTCGTGTAATAGATAAGTTCTCTAGATTTAAAGTGGTTGGTGAATCTGAAGACGGTAGTGTGATTATAGAAAATCCAAACGGTGAACAGTCTAGAATAAACAAATCAGCTTTTGAAAAATATAAACTAGGTAAGGTAAGTGACACTGATAAAAGAGAAAATGCTAAGTTTTATATAGACACTACAGATCACATATTTAAATTTAATCTTGGTAAGGGTATTATAAAAGAAGGAACACTTAGTTATGATCCTGATACAGATAGATTATATTTTAATTCATTAGACGGTAAGTTTGTAAGACAAGTTACAAGAGATCAATTTAGTCCTAAGGAAGGATATACAGTTGCTCAAATTTGGTCTAATAAGAAGTTTACAATGAAAGCTAACGAAGCTCTTAAAGCTCAAGTTAGTGCTCAGGAAAAACTCGATACAAGAAATAAAATTATATTAGATTTATATAACTCCTCTAAACAAAAACTTGATAGTGTTAATAAAAGTCTTGATGAAAACAAACAAAAACTTTCTGATATAGTTGATGCTTTAGATAATCTATCTAAAACAAAACAAGGACTTCCTAAAAAGCAATTTACAAAAGCAATTAGAAAGACTATCAATGAATTATCTACAGCTAAACAAGATATAGAAAAACAGATTGCATCATTAGAAGCTGAGAAAGAAGAACTTGAAGCTACTCTTCCATATTTTGAAGACTTGTCACAAAACTCATCTGAGCTAGCTGAAGGTGGTGCAGAGTTATTAAAACAATTGAAAGATGATATATCTACATTAGAAGAACTTATAGATAACACTGGAGATGCTATCAAGACAGGTAAGTCTTTAGTTAAATCTATTGATGCTGCATTGACTAATGCTCTATCTCTACTTAGTGATTTTGTTAAAAGATTAAAAGAAGAGAATAAAAATGTCCCACTTTCTTTAGAAGAGTTTCAAGCCAATCTTGAAAAATATCAAGGGGAAGAAGGAGCTAAAGCATTTATAGAAGGAAAGCTTGGATATACAGAACTTGTACTTGATCTTGAAAGTCAGATAAATGATTTTTCGAATGAGTTAAAGATTCCAGACTTATCAGATAGAGCTGCAAAACTTAAAGAACAAATAAAAGAATTAGAATCAGGAATTGATGAATTAATTAATGAACAGATTGCTAAACAAAAGATTTTAGAAGCCTTTGAAAAGTTTGCAGAAGAAAGAAAAAGAAGAGATGCTGAAATAGAAAAACAGAAAAAAGATCAAGCCCTTATTAGTGAAGTGTTAGGTACACTGAACGATAGTATGCAGAACATTGAATATAGTTCAGCTTATGATCCTAATAGTAAGAAGTCTGATGAAGAAGTTGTAAAGAGCACTACACCTGCCACAAAGAAATATAACGATGGTCCTTTAGCAGAACATCATGTGCGTGCTAACTTATTTGGATTTAGACTTAATAATGATAAAAAGAATGTTCGTGGTGTTATTGTCACTGCTGCTAATGAATCTCAAATAGGACTTCCTGGTCTTACACAACATTTAAAAGATGCTGGTGACGCAACTAAATCAGCAGATGTAGATCTAAAAGAGACCATAGTTTTAGTTATGGTGAACAATGATGGTAAGTTAGTTGGTGTAGATAGTGAGGTTTTAGAATCTCCTACAGTACATAATGCTATTTATCAGGTGTTTCCTAAAACCTTAACTTGGGGAAATAATGCTGATACAAGCATGTTCAGAGATCCAAACACACATGCAGCAAAAGAACTTACTAAAAAGTATAATGAATGGAGAGCTGATACATTAGCAAATCCTTCTATGAATACATACGAAGTGAGAGCATCTTTTGGTAATCCTGAATATAGTACAACATTAGATGATAATGGAAAAGAACAAAGAGACTATGAAGTTACATCTGTACAATCTGCTGGATTAGTTTCAGATGATGATTTAATCAATGCTCCTGTTCTAGTTATTCCTACAACCAATCCTTTATTAGAAAAGGGAAGTACAAGATTTGAGAATGCTTTAGGTAGAGTTTTCTTATCACTTAAGAATGGTTATACTAAATTAAAAAATAGACAACTTACAAAAGAAGAGGCTCCTGTAATATATGCAGCAATGCATCAGTTAGCTTCTAATATGAAAAATATTAAATCTCCAGAATCTGTAAGATTAATAAACTGGTTAAGAACTATTGTATATTGGGGCACTCCACAAAAGAATGTTAATGGCGAGTTTGTAAGAAAGAATGCTGGATATAATAGTATATGGTTTGAGAAGGTAGATGGTGGATTAATGTTATTCATGTCTGGTAAAGGAGAATCTATTTGTGAATTCACTCCTGCTTCTTTAGAAGAAAATAAAGATAAGATTATTACACTTTTAGGAGGTATGTATAACAATATCAATTCTAAAAGAATACAAACTGATTGGAATAGACCTTATGAAGAAATTATAGGTATATCTGAAGATGGTAAAATAGAAACTAGAGATTGGGATAACTATCAATCCTATCTTCTATCTAGTAAAACTCCTGATGGAAAAGCTAGACAGTCTCAAGAACTTCCTCTATCTACTCCAATGAGGGCAGTTAAAGATGAGAATGATGCTAATAGAGCAGGTATATACTTTACCTATTCAGGTAATGAAGAAAAGTTTATTATTCCAAAAGTTACAACAGCTCCTACCACTGTTGTTTTAACTCCTGCTGCTGCAAAACAAACTGCTCCTGCAACAGCTGTTACACCAAATGCCACTCCTGGAAAATTTGATTTAAATGGTGCCACTGAAAATGTTATTCCATTAAAAGCAGGAAACGTTAAATTTAAATTAGACGGCAATCAAGAAATTGCTCCTGGAGAACAACCAACATTTGCTAGTCTTAGTATTGACACTGCTGTTGTAAATGCATTTGTAGAACAACAAAAAATAGTTGATAAGGTAGATGCTAATGGAAATATTATAGAAACTGTTGCTCAACAAGTTCAAAATATATATGCAGCATACGTATTACAACAAATAGCTCCTGAGCTAGAAGCTATGCAAGTTGCTAAAAAAGCTGTCACAGTTACTTCTGTTGCTCCTGTAGTTTCTGAAATAGAAGCTAAGAAAGCTGAAATAAGAGAAAAGCGGAATGAAGAAATAGAAGCATTTGAAGGTCCATATGAAGCTGCAACTGAAAATCAAGATGAAAAAAAGATTAATGAAATATCAAAAAAGATTAAAGATATTAATGCTAAGTATGATGCAGAACTAGCTGCTTTAGAAGGTGGTAAAAAAGAAGCTCCTGAAAGTACAAGTGATGATGATGATGCTTCTATTGATGCAAATTTGCAATCAAAGATTAATGCTGCTGTAGCTGCGTCAAGAAATGATAGTGAGTTTAGACTTAGACTAGAACAACAAGCTAAAAAGTTTGCAGGAGAAGATTGGAAGAAATTAGAACAATGGTTAAAGAAATATTTTCCTAATGTTCCTGTATACAGAGTGCAGAACATTATTCAAGCTACTAATGGTAGACAAGCTTGGGGTATGTTTCATGATGGGGCCATTTACTTATATGAAAATGCAGAAGTGGGTACAGTGTATCATGAGGTGTTTGAAGCAGTTTGGAAAATGTTTTCTGATCCAGAAGAACGTGCAGCTATAAGAAAAGAGTTTAGAAATAGAAAAGGAACATTTGTTGACAGGGCTACAGGAAAAGAGTATAACTATAAAGATGCTACAGATCAAGATTTAAAAGAACAATTAGCTGAAGAATTTAGAGATTATATTCTTTATAATAAAGTTCCTGTTAAACCTGCTGATGGAAGACCTTACATAGTTAAGTTATTTTCTGATCTTGTTAATGCTATTAAACATTTCTTCACTGGAAAAAATGCTAAGAATAATACAGAACAACTATTTGAAAAAATAGGAACTGGTTATTATAAAGATTATTCTCCATATCATTCTAAACTAGCTTTTGCTAAGAAGGGAATAATAGATATAAAAAATGCTTATGGAGATGAAACTAGTGAGTTTAGCATTGCTGGAATTACTGGAGAGCAGACTCATGATATTATGCAACAGATGACATATGCTGCTGTCAAAGAATTATTTAGTACAAATGAAGGGTTGTTTAACATTATAAAAACAAATAAGAAAGCTTTATATGCTAAATTAAAAGCTGATTTAGAAAATACAATTCTTAATAACATTGGTGTATCTCAGCAATTAATGAACAATGGAACTATCACTAGTAAGCAGTTCGATGCTATTGTTGTAAAATGGAAAGGGTTATATAACACAACACTCAAAGAATGGGAATCAATTAAAGCTAAGCATGAAGAATATTTAAATACATTTGATATATCATTTGATGAAAATGATGAGGTTATATTAAGAGATGAGAATAACTCTGGCAAAGAAACCTATCAAGAAGCTAATAAAATAGATGGATTTAAAAAAGCAAATAGTGCAATTAAATTGTTACTATCAAGTCTTCCTAGTAAAGATAGTAATGGTAAAGACAGTGTTTCTTCTATTGGTGGATATAGTTTACTTTCTACTAGTCAGGTGTTTATGGCAGTTATGAATAATGTTCATGCTTCTACTAACATTGATGAGATGTTAGAAGGAATTAGAAAAATGGCTAATGATGATAAGTCTTATAAGAAATTATACTATCGTCTTACCCTCACTGATTCTGAAACTGACACATTTGATTTTAAGAATTTAAAGAATACACATGAGCTTAGTCTATTAACTGCTTTATGGCAAACCTTTAAAAAACAAAACCCTGATGTAAAGAATTTATTTATATTGGAAAATGGTGATGTACAAGTGGGTGATGCTAGTTTAACTAGTGCCGCTAGACAAGTTAAGAGTGATTACTTAAATAGTATAATAGAAACTTTCAAGAAAGAAAATCGTTACTATACTTATGATGAAAAACAAAAAGCATACATTCAGAAGAAGGATGCTATGAAAGGTCTTCAATCACCAGATATTGATAAAAGAATTGAGTTTTTAAAGAGCCTTAATATTGTATTTACTAAAAAAGAAATACAAAATCTAAAAGATGATAAATTAAAACTATTCAATGATGCAGTTGATGGTATAATTAAGAGTATATATGATGTTGTAAAGGTAAGTACAGTGAATGCTCAAACCCTTCACATAGACGGTCGTTTACTATCTCTTGGTTTAGTTAGAGCAGCAATTAGTAATCCTGAATTTAGTAGTACATATTTTAATGTTAATGGTGAACGTACACAATCTTTCATTGGTACAAACCCAGCTAGTGATCTTTATGATATTCTATCTAAGATAGATAATAAACAAGAATTAGCAAATACAAGATATGCATATCTTCTTACAGATTCATTTTCAAAGCATTCTGTATTACTAGATAAAATATTTAACAGTAAGACAGGAGAACGTATAAGTGGATCAAGAGAACTAATGAAAACTGCATACGCAGATGGTACTATAGATACTGAAAAAGGTAAACAAAAACAATCATCTAAACTTACTTATAAAGATAGATTAATACAAGAAATCAATCTTAACTTGGAAGGTTACTATTTAAATCTAGTTCCTGGAGATGCTTCTATGGAATGGATGATGAAGATGGGTAATGCAATTAACTCAGATGATCTTGTTAAGGATGGTATTGGCTGGAGAAAAACTATTCCTACTATATTTAGAGGATACTTTATAGATGAGTTAAATTTAGTTAGAGAGAAACGTCCTAATAGAGATAGTAATGAATTCCGTTTCTTTAAATCTATTCTAGGAGAAGAATTACAAAAATCAATTCTCAAAGAAAGTAAAGATCTTACTGCTGAACAGATTTATGATAAGTATGAGAAAAAGATAAATGCAGCAGTTAAATCTTTTATTGAAAATGAAACAGATAACTTTAAAAGAGTTCTTTCTGAATATGGTATAATAAAATCTGAAGTGGATGGTTGGAATGTAAACAATCTGAAGATTGGAGAAAGAGAAAATATATCAAATGAGACATTAACTCAGCATCTATCTGCATTGAATGTAAACTTCATTGTAAATAACATTGAGCTTCATAAACTTTTATATTCTGATCCATATCAATATTCAGATGAGCTAAAGCGTATTAAAAACTTTAACTCTCCTAGACAAGCTATCATTAACGGTTCTTCTAGAATGAATGCTGCACTTAACACTGTTTGGAATAAAGGATTTAACAAAGGAGACATAGGATATACAGATTTTACTAAAGATTATTTAGTATCTGCTACTCATAATGATATATTTGCATATCACGATCTTCCTGGATATAAAGAAGATCCTAGTAATAAGAAATGGAAACCTTATGAAGATACAGATGGTAGTGGTATTGCAAATTATAAAGCCTATCGTAACTTTAGAATTCGTGCAGGTAATTGGAACGATAATGAGGAAAAACAATTTAGATATGACATGGCTTGGGAGAAGAGAGATAAAAACCTATCTCTTTCTAATGAAGAGCTTGTTATATTAGACAATGGTAATCCTGAAGTGAAGAGTGCTTATACACCAATCAAACCAATTGTTGCTGGTAATAAAGGAGATGGTAAATCATATAATGATGTAATATTGGATAAGTTTGCGATATATCCTCTATCATATCGTATAATGAAAGAACTTAATCCTGAAGCAAATATTATTGCTTTATATGAGAAAATGGATAGGGAGAAGGTAGACTATGTAGTATTTAAGAGTGCTAGAAAAGTTGGTGCTCCAAAAGAATTACATGAGACTTATGATAAAGGTGGATTATTTAATAATGCTCCTTATAAATCATTTATAAATGTACCTTTTGGTATTATGAGTGTACAGTCTGAGGTGCCTTCTAAAGATGCTGCACAGGTAACAAGAGGTTCTCAAATCACCAAACTTGCCACCCTAGACTTTATGGCTGCAGGTGTACCTATTGATTATGCTCCTAAAGGTACATATGCAGATAGGTATAAGAAATGGTATAGTTTAAAAACAGAAGAAGAAAAAGAAAATGCATCCCCTTTATACAAAGAGATAAAGAATAATCAAAAGCTTCTTGAAGAAATGACAGAAGCTGGTTATCAATCTCTTCTTAGTAGAATGGGAATCAGTGAAACTTTTGATAAAGATGGTAATTCTATATTTACAATTACTGACTTTACAAAAGCAAAAGATACTATACGTGAGGAGGTGTTAAAAAGAGAAGTGAACGATAACATTAGTGCTGCTCTTAATGGTTTCTTAAACGGTAGTGTTGTATTAGAAGCTACACCTGCATATCAACAAATTAAAAACATATTATATTCTATAGCTGATAAAGAAGTAGTTAGTCCTAAAATCTCTGGTGGATTAAAGGTGCAGCTCCCATCAGCTTTATTAGAATCAGTAAAAGCAAAAGCTAAAGAAATTAATGGTAAACAAGCATACACTTCTGATACATTGAAGTTTTATAAAAACAAAGATGGAGAAAGAGTGTGTGAGATTATGATTGGTAGATGGTTTAAAAGTGATAAGACTGATGAGGAATTATTAAATGAATGGTATAAAGAAGATGCTGATGGTAATAAAGTTCTTACAGAAGAAGGTAGAAAGATATTATCAGGTATAGGGTTTCGTATTCCTACACAGAAACAAAACTCAATTGATAGTTTTGTAATAGCTAAATTCCTTCCTAAAGAGTTTGGAGACTCTATAATAGTTCCTTCCGCTCTTGTTAAGAAAGCAGGATCTGACTTTGATATTGATAAATTATCAATCTACCTTAAAAATTTATTTAAGGATGAGAACGGTAAACTTGGAATGGTTGAAAGTAAAGGATCAGAAGAAGCAACTAAAGAATTTTATGGAAAAGTATTTGATAAAATTTTAGAAAAAGATAAAACTGCAAAAGAAACTGCATTATTACAAGCAATTAAAGATGTAAATGTTATTGATGCAATATTACAATCTGAAGAAGATAGTTCTGTCGAATCTACACTACTTGCTAAGAATAAAAAACTAGATACATTATTGATGCACTTTGGTGATATATATGAAGATGTTGCAAATTTTCTAATGCAAAAAAGTGAGAGTTTAAGAAATGATATAGAAAATTTAAATAATGCAACTATACAAAAAGAACTTAGAGAGTTTTATATAGATAAGAAATATAAGCAATCTCTTGAGAATGAATATATTCAATCTTTACAAAATCTAGTTTCTCATGAGTTAAACTTTGATAATTTAACTAAACCAAACTCAGCTGATCAGTTACACAATCTAGCTAATAAGATTACTGAAGCACGTGGAATTAAATCTTTAGATTCTTCAGACGTAGGTAATATGCTAAATAGACACTACATGTCTAGACTTAGACATGCCTTTGTAAGTGGTAAATATGCTATTGGTATTGCTGCTGTTAACCAAACAAACCATTCTTTAAATCAACGTGAACGCATCTATCTTGATTTTAGTAAGATGGATAGAGTTAGTAAAGACGATGTATACTGGTTACAAAAGAACAATGGTACTATTAACTTCTTAGATAAGAATGGTAATCCAGCATATAATATGATAGATGTAGATGGTAAAATGGTTCCTACATTATCTATGATTAAGAACACAGCTGGTCAATATATATCTGACATCATCTCTCAGTTCATTGATGGATATGTAGATATTTCTAAAGGCCCTTGGATTATGGAGCTAGGTGCTACACCAAACGTAGCTTCTACATTTATGTTCTTAGCTAAACTGGGAGTACCTATTGACACTGTAAGTTATTTCATGAATCAACCAATCATTCGTGATTATTTACGTTCAATTGAAAACTCTGGGTATTCATGGTTATTCATTGATGATTTTGTTAGTGATATTAAAGAAGATAATAAATATAAAACATCTAAAGATCAGCTATCTAAAGTGACTTCTATTCCAAAAACATCATCTCTTTTTAATAACATAGGAAAGAAAGAATTTTCAGAAGAAGAAAAAGCTGAACAACAATATATGTTAGATGAATTCTTGAAATATGCTAAAATGGCTAATCAGTTATTCTTAGTAACTCAAGGATCTAACTATGACACAGCTTCATTCAATGATGGATATTTGATATTTAAAAAGAATGAGCAGCTTAAGAATGCTAGAAACACAATCATTTCATCTGTAGATAATTTATTAGAGGGCTCTTATATAGGAAATCTTAGGTCTGCAATGGGTAAAATGAGAAATGCACTATCCCAGATTCTTGTTTCTGATAAGCCAAACGTTAGAAGAGTTATAGAAAATGTACTTAAAAACTATGTAAATGAATCCGATAGAGATTTTATAAAGATTGCACAAACAGCAGTTAATAATCTTTTTGATTGGGCAGTGCAAGTAGATTTAGGATTAAACAAATATATAGAAAATGTATTGTTAGATAATACAACTAGTGCAGCTCAGCAAATAGCTAATTTTGTAGGAAAAGTTAATAGTACTCCTGGTCACCAATTACAAAATAACCAGGTGATTAAGTTAATAAGCACTAATATATCTTCTGCTAGTAATGGTGTAAACACAATTAGTATAAAGAATACAGTTAATAAAGTGTATGATCAGAATAAAATGATATATGCATTTGAAGAGTTGAAGAACTATTTAAAAGATAGTGAAGATAAAAATTTATATAAGAGACTTGTTGTATTAGGTGTGTTACAATCAGGACTTACTTCTTCTCCTATATCATTTACATCTCTTCTTCCTTATGACGATTTTAAGAATGTATACAATGATGTACTTTCTAAACTAGAGCAAAGAGGTGGATTAGATGTATTTAATACACTAAATGTTTTTGAAAGAAATAACTGGAACAATAGTGATATTGTTCCACGTATAAAAGCTAAATATAGATTCAATTACTTAACAGGAAGATCTGAACAAGTTATAAAGAATCTACGATTTGCATATGGTGATAATATTGTAAAGAAAGCTATTCTTGATGGTAAAATTCCAGATGTAGTTAAATTAGACTCTAGATCAATGGGTACAGATTCTGATGTAATTGTATACTCTTGGGAAAAGGGAACACCTGCTGAAAAGAAAGCAGCAAGAAGAATAGGTGATTATTCTTATATACAAAAAGGATTATTTAAAAAGGTGTACAATGGTGTTGAACCATTAGTAACATATGATAAATATGGTAATCCTCAATTTGTATTTAAGATGATCAATGCCTGGGGAGATTCTTACAAAGCTAATGAATTCTATGATGTTGCTAGACCTTCTATAATAGATAATGGATTCCTAAAGGTGCAACAGTCTTATTCAGAAGTAGAAACTCCTAACGGTAGAGAGATAATAAAAACATCAGCTGAAGTGGATGATAATGTAATTGTTCCTTATTTCACATTAGAAAAAAGTGTATCTTTGCAAGATATGAATTTAGCACCAGAAGAACTATTAGAAGACTATAGTCAAACCACTGGTCTTACAATAGGTACTAAAATTCAACCAGAGGGATTACCAGAAATTAATAATACTAACAATAATAACTGTGGATAATGGCAAAATGTTTATTAGATATTAAATATGACATCATTGATAAGGCTAGAATCAGTGCTGTAGAGCTTGGTGGATTTAAAGCTGTTGGAAAAGATACATTAGAAATTGTAGACTCTAAACAAGCTGCAATTAGTGCAAAGCAAGTTAATGATAGATTTAGAGAAGATGTTATAACTCCTAGTGTAACTAGTAAACAACATTATTTTATAGAGCCTTCTAATGAACTTTCTCAGCAATATCTTAATAAATATAATGAAGATCAATTAGCTGGAGCTAATCAATTGAGACAAGATGAGTTAAATAGAGGTGTATCAAAAGATAGTGTAGGTGAATATTTACAATTAAATGATGGAAAGGTATTAGGAAAATCTATAGAAGAGCTTGATAACTACCTACTTAATTTTATAAAACAATTTGGTGTAAAAGCTAAAGAGTTTGAAGAGTTAAAATCTAAATTAGGATTAGATGCATTTGGTGCTACAGATGTAATGAATAAACTTATCTGGTATACTAAAAATAGGAATGAAGAAACTATACCAGAAGAAGTTGGGCATATGGCTGTAATGCTTATGGGAGAACAACATCCTGATATTCAGAAATTACTTGCTAATATTAAAGATTGGTCTGAATATTCTGATATAGAAAAGGTTTATTCTCCTATATATAATAATGAAAAACAAGTAAAAATTGAGGCTATTGGAAAATTAATAGCTAAAAGTCTTGTTAAAAATTATAAAGCAAGCGGTACAGATAAAAATTTATTAGAACAAGCTCTTGATGCTGTAAGAGCATTTATAATTAAACTTCTAGGAACATATTCTTTAGATAAGAATGCTAACTATTTAGCAGACCTAATGCAATATAATAATCATATTGCTGATCATATTGCAATTAATATGTTGATGGGTAATAAGAATTATATATCAAATATTAAAAATATTAATTCAAAATTAGATTATCACAAAGCATTAGCTAATAATCCATTTGCACAATCTATAATAAATACATTTACAAAATTTAAATTTAAACTAACAGGTAGTCTAGCTATTGCTGGACAAGGAGAGAATATATATAGATCTTCAGATGAGCCTATTCATGATATAGATTTTACAGTTAATTCAGAACAAGATTTTGAAAATGTAAAAGATACATTGAATAAAATGAATGCTGTTCCTATTCATTTTGGCTGGTCTAATGCTCAAAAAGATTATAATACACTTGCTTTCTTTATTCCTAAACCTGGATACAAAATAGAAGTAGTATCTAGAGATTTTCAAAAAGGAAATGGATGGGTTACTAATTATAAAATAATAGATTCTAGTGGTAAAGAAGTTGAAAAATCTACACAAAATCATGTAGCTGTAGATTTCTTTATTAATAAATATGGAGAAGTTAATAATGATAATTCTATATTTAAAAGTGCTACTGATATTTATAATGGTAAATTAACTTTAAGCTCATTAGGTAATAATGAAAGATTATTTCAAAGAGAAAAAGATCAAAATGATTATGTTTTACATACAGCTAAAACATTAGGAAAGAGTCTTCCTCAATTTGTATATAATCAACTAGAAGGAATGCCTGCCTCTACAGCAAATGCTGAAACTGTAGCTAAGATGAAAGAAGCTGCTAAGAAAATGGGTGTGAATATTCAAGACCTTGCTAAATACGCTAAAGAAACAGGGCTTGATACAACTACAATCAATGGTGTTGCTGATCTTGTCAAAGGTATTGTAGCTATAGCTGAACAAAAAGAAGGAGTTGCTCTCACTGAAGAATTAGTACACATTGCTTTTGGTATATTAGAACAAACTAATCCTAAGATGGTTACAGAAATGATAGCCAAGATTGACAGATTCAAAATATACAATCAAACATTAAAAGAATATGGCGGTAATAAAAACTATCAATTAGCTAATGGTAAACCAGATATACGTAAGATAAAAATAGAAGCTGTAGGTAAACTGATAGCTGAAGTTATAGTTAATCAAAATGAAGGTTCTACAGAATTTCCTGAACTAAGACTTGATGAGAACCAATCATTGATTAGAAAGTGGTGGAATAATACTTTAGATTATATAAAAGGTATATATAGAAAATCTAATATTTCTGTATTTGAAGAAGCTGCTAAACAAATCTCTAGTGGTAAAGTGGGCGGTACTGCTGCTGACATACGTATGGAAGGGACATTTTATCAAACTGTTACTGATAAACAAAAGGAAATATTAGATAAGATTCAGAGAACACAAGATAATGTAAAGAAGGTGATAAGTAAAGAGTCTGTAGATCCTTTACTATTAGATTCAGAAGAAGCTACTAACTATTATGAATCAAAACAAGCTGATGGTACATTCAGTAAAGACGGTGTTAAAAAGAGAGTTACAGATAGAGTGAAAGCTTGGTATGCTTCAAGATTTAGAGGAAAGACATTCACTAAAGAAGAAAAAGAATTTAATGAATTAAAAAGAAAATATGGTGTAGCTGGACATTCTGACTTTGAAGAAATTCATGGTAGATACTATAATAATGATGGTACTAAGAGAAGTTCTCCTCTACCTAAGCCTAGTAAATTTAGTCTTGAAAATCAAGACATGTACGATAAGCTTGAGAAATATTATGTAGATCTTATTAACTCATTTCCAAAAGATACATTAGTCTTCTCTGAAAAAATTATATACGATCCTAAAAATAAAGAAGCTGGTACAATAGATTTCTTAGCTATAGAACCTTCTGGTAAGGCTCATATTTTAGATTGGAAGTTTATGCAAATAGCTGGAGATGATGTTGCTTGGTTTAAGCAAGGAGCTTATAATATTCAACTTGGCACATATAAGAACATCTTACGTGAACATTATGGTGTTAAAGAGTTTGGAATGATAAGAGCTATTCCTATTGCTTTTAAATTTAATTTTGTAAAAGATGCTGAAGCAGAACTATCAGGTATTGCAATCGGATCAGCAGATGCTACAAAAATAGAAGACGTACGACTTATTCCTATATCAGAAGAAAGTGAATCTACTGGGGATGAGGCACTAGATGGAGTTATAAAAAGTTTAAATGCTCTACTTAAACAGATTGGAAAAGAAGAAGTTACAGACGAATCTTCTAGAGAATTTAAAATAGAGAGATTAAATACACTTAAACATGCAATACGTTTATTGCAAGGTAAAGGTGATCTTGCTCCTCTTATTGATGTAATTGAGGTGATGAGAAAAAACGGTGAGCTTATATTAAATGATTATAATGCCATCTATAAAGATAGACCTGCTACATCATCTGATTCTAATAATCCAGATCTATCTGATTTCTCAGAGAACATGAATAACTTCATCAAGCTTTCTATAGTGTTTGGTTCAATTAGTGATGATATTGGACATTTAATATATACACCTGAGATGGCCAAACAAGCTACTACAGAAGAACAAAAGAAAGATGTTAAAGATAGACAAGACATCTTGAGAAGATTACAAGATGAAGCCACAATGATTAGGAAATCTCAAAAAGAGATATCAAATGTTTCTTTAAAGTTTGCTGATAAACATATTGGTGAAAGAAACTTAACTACTGGTTTAACTAAACCTGAAGTAGTTATTAAGGGACTAGCATCTATGTTTAGAGGAATATCTGAACTTCCTTCTGCTGCTCTTGATATATTGTTTAAGCTTACAAGATTTGCACAAGGAAGAGCATCACAAGAATCATTATCTGAAGTAGAAGAATTGATGTCTATACGAGAAAAGTTAATGAAGAAAGGAGGAGACATTAGGAACACTGTACAAAAGCTCTATCAAAAAGATAGTAAAGGTGGTATTGTAAACAAAATAATATATAAGTATAGTAGAGAGTTTCATGATACAGTGGATAAAAAAGCTGCTGAAGGCGGAGATAAAGAATGGTTATTAGATAACATAAATGTTGATGCATATAAAGAAGCAGCAGATAAAATCATGAATAACCAAATAGCAAAAATAAATAGAAACAGCTATAAAGGAACTCCTGAAGAAGAACAAGAGCAAAGAGATAAATATATATTACAAGCAAAAAGACAATGGGACATAAGTAGAAGTGACTTTAATGGTTTTAATAACTATGAACTTAAAAGACACCCTCTTCCAAAATGGTATTCTGAACAATATAAGGAGATTCAAAAAGACCCAGATCTTGTTGACCTATATAACTTCTTAACTAAGATTAATACTAAGTCTAAAAATATAGGATATATAAGTAACACTGTAGCAAGCACATTCTTACCATTCATCAGAAAGTCAATGGCTGAAGAATTAGCTTGGAATAATAGTCTATCTGTAATGAAGAACTTTGGAAACAGCTTGAAGATTAAAACAGAAGATGTTGGTTATGGTAGTGTTAATGAAATAACTGGAGAGTTAGAGAATAGTATTCCTAAATACTACACTCATGATTTTACATTTAAGGATGGTGTCAATGACTACTCTGATGTAAGCCAAGATCTATTTAAGAACATGATTTTATACATTCAACAAGTGAATAAATATAAATACATGTCAGAGGTTGAAGGTCAATTAAAATTGGTTAAAACAATAGAAGATTTTAAAGATCATCTTAATACTACTAAAACAGGAAAGGTTGTTAGAAAAGAAGATGGTGATCCAGATGTACTTGCTGGTAATGAGGTGAATGCAAAAATGTATGATCAATTTTTACGTACATTATTATATGAACAAAAATATGTAATAGATGATTCTGATGTTCCTTTACATTTAGATAAGGTTTTAAACTTTGTAAAGAAAGGAATCAATAGTGTAGTGGGTAAAGAAATTTGGAAAGATACTGATTCTACAAACGCTACATCTCTAGTAAAGACTATTGACTCTGCTAATAGAGCATTTCAATTAAAGACTCTTGGATTTGAATTTATATCTGGTGCAGTTAACATGTTTGGTGGTAATATACAAGTTGCTACACAAGCTGGTAACTATTTTAAAGCCAGAGAGTTTATTAAAAATGAAACAAAACTACTCGCACAAAACTTTGAAAGTGAAGCAGATAAAGAAATGTTTGTTCAATTGGTTAATACATTCATGCCAATGAAAGAAGACCCTGCCACTGAAGAGTTTAAAAAAGCAGGTATGTCTAAATTAACTAATCTTAATATTGGAGATTTGTTAATGGTATTTATGAGAAAACCAGAACAGCTGATTGAAAAAAGTGTATTTGTAACATTATTACAGAACATGATGGTTGAGAATGGTAAGATTGTAAGCATCAGAGACTTTGTTAAAAAACAAAACAAAGATAGATATGCTCCTGGCACTAACACTTCTCAAGTAGATAGAAAGATAGAAAGAGAAATAGAAGAGCTAAAGAAAACTAGATCTATAGATGCAACTAAAAAACTTGAGAATGGTAAATTAGTTATTCCAGGACTTGATCTTAATAACAGAGATGAGATACAACGTATTACTAATCTTAGTAGAACTATTTCTAGAAATGCAACAGGAGGAATGACAGAAGGAGACATCAATAGAATGTCTATGTCTATTTGGACAAAGAGTATGATGTTATTTAAAGGTTGGATTCCAAAACTAACAGACACTCGTTTTTCTGAATTCAGAAAGGTGAGCGATGATTTTTCTGTATATATTGATGATGATGGAGTTGCACAAGGACAAAAATATGATGTAGGTAGACTAAGACTACTTGGTCAAGTGATGTCAGATATGATCACTGATAGATCTTTTCATTTAATCAACTTGATTAAAATGAATGAAGCAGGACTAGCCCAAGTAGATAAGATGTTTGAAAAGTATAGAGAACAATATGAATCTAGAACTGGTCAAACATTAGTTATGAGCAGAGAAGATTTCATAGACATGATTAGAACAAACTTACGTAATCAGGTGAAGGAGTTAGCAATTTTAGGATCTTTAGTAGGGGTAATGTTAAGTATGGGATTCATGGCTCCAGATGATGATAAAGATAAAGCAGCTAAAAACTTTCACAACTATTCTATACGAGTGGTAGATAAGTTTGTAAATGAGTTATCGTTCTTCTATAATCCTATAAACTATGAACAAGTGATAAGTGGATCTATGTTTCCAGCTCTTGGAATTATAACAGATTTTCTAACATTTACAAACCACTTATTTATGGAAACAACAGGGCTTGATTTAAGTAATCCAGAACTTTCTGCTGATGAGGTTAGAAAAAAAGCTAAGCCTATAAAATATGCAATGAAAACTGCTCCTTTAGCTAAATCTCTTGTTACCTATTTATCTATATTCAATACTGATTTTGCTAAAGAAAATGATGTAACAATTCAAAAAGAAAGTAGCATAAAGTAATGCTATATTATATCATCTAACTTATTACAACTCTTTGGTAATAAGAGTTTATTAACTACTTTTACATTAACTAGTGCATGGTCTTCCATGCATTTTGTTATATATCAAACTTCACTACTATGAATGTTACTTGTTCTGCAAAAACTTGTCCAGTATTATTAGATGCTGCCTGCGTGTTTTACGAGGGGCAAAATCTGTTATACATAG
>Ga0304729_1000679_pt1 | contig 24080 bp, 28 predicted proteins | sample C_131016_MF_Meta_FD_190475 | JGI IMG/M metagenome (GOLD analysis project Ga0304729, IMG submission 190475) | Freshwater microbial communities from Lake Croche, Canada to study carbon cycling - C_131016_MF_MetaG (v2) (version 2) | ecosystem: Environmental > Aquatic > Freshwater > Lake | place... | reverse complement strand
GAAGACAAGTTGTTCAGTATGGAAGTAAATGAGTTGGCATTGACTATGCGTGCTGCAAACTGTTTGCGTGCTGGCGGCATAAAAACAGTTAATGATTTAGTGAAAACGACTCGTTGGGATTTAATGAAACTTCCAAACTTAGGCAAAAAGTCACTGCTTGAAATTGAAGAAGTGCTTGCAGAACTTAATTTGAAATTGCGAGCAATGTGATGATCAGTCCATTCCCTAAGATCACCAAGCAAGGCTGGAAGACCTTGGACGAAATGGTCGAGACCCACACCAAACGCCAGAAGGCATTCCAAATGGCTGGCCTCGACTACAACGAAGCCTTTGGGCTGGCCGAGCAGATGTGGGAGCGCGATCTCGATCTCCAAGACGATCGGCGAGTTTGCTTCGAGTGCAAGCACTACAAAGATGAAAAGTGCGAAGCGATCCGCACCAAGTTCGACCGGCCATCAGAGCCACTGAGGTTTATCCTCCAGCGGTGCGACTTCTTCAAACTGAAAGGCACAAAATGATAGTAGGCATAGACCCCGGCGCATCAGGCGCCCTCGTGATCATGGAAAACAACCAACCCATTGAATGGATGCGCATGCCCACCATGAAGATCGGCAGCACCACGCGAGTCAACGCTGCCGCAATTGCCAGCCTGTTGCAGGACTACCAAATCACAAAAGCCTACGTTGAGAACGTCCACTCAATGCCAAAGCAGGGGGTAGCATCCAGCTTCAACTTTGGGCACTCCTGCGGGGTCGTAGAAGGCGTTGTAGCGGCCTGCGGGATACCCATCCACATGGTCACCCCACAGACGTGGAAAAAGCGGGCAGGATTAATCGGTCAGGACAAGGACGCCGCCCGGACTCAAGCCATCCGACTCTGGCCACGGTGGCCTGCATTGCACAAGAAGCTCGAAGGCCAAGCCATGGCCGATGCTGCCTTGATCGCAATCTTTGGAGATCGAGATGACTGAGAAGAACATCCATGACGCCGTGGACTACATCTACACCCAAGGGCAGGCATACGCAAAGGCCAAGGGCGAGTTGACGTACCTCGAAGAGTTTCGCAAATCCAAGAAGGCTTTGCTCATGACCACCATCATGAAGGACGAGAAGATCAAGAGCGTGGCGGCTGCCGAAGTCCGAGCCTACGCTGACGTGGAGTACATGGAACTGATTAAAGGCATAGGAGCGGCTACAGAGAAGGCAGAAGGCTTGCGCTGGGGTTTGGTGGCTGCGCAGGCTAGAGTGGACGTATGGCGCTCTTTAGAGGCTTCTAACAGGCAAATGGACAAGGCGGTCATGTGAACGGTACCTACAACAAAGCAGAGCGTATGTGGGTGGGGCTGGTGAAGGAGCAGCCCTGCTCTGTGTGCGGGGAGCATGACCCCTCAGACGCCCATCACATCAAGCAGGGGAACCATTACACAGTGGTCGCCCTGTGCAAGTCATGCCACCAAGGGGCTCTCATGGGCTGGCATGGGCAGAAAAGGGCATGGGCGATAGCCAAAATGGAGCAAATCGACGCCCTGAACGTCACAATTTCCAATGTTTTTGCGCAAATACAACAAAAAAAGTGACTTTTTTTTGCTTTTTTATGTTCTGAAGCCCAAAAGTCCTTTAATTTGGTATTAAAATTCCATTACCGCAACTTTAGCGGGTTTAACTGGAGATACCAAATGACCGAAGTCCAAGCAACCATCCAAGCCCTCTCAACTATCGAGAGCCTGACCAACAACATCGACACCCTCGCAGTGCTCGACCGCCAAGTCAAAGACTTGACCACCAAATGCAAATCCCTGAAAGAAGAGATCACCAACGCCTACGGCGAAGGCAAGCACCGTGGTGAGAAGTACGGCGTGCGCATCACCATTGAGAACCGCAAAGGTTCCGTGGACATGGAGAAGCTGTGCGCTGCCTTTGGGATCACAGAATCCCAACTGGACAGTTTCCGTGGCGAGTCCAGCGCAATCATCAAGGTCGCATCCATCGCTTAATTTAACGGGGCTTCGGCCCCACACAGGAGAACACCATGAAACACTTTATAGCAATCATCAATGGCAATGACGAGCGGTATCTAATGGCGCGTGATGAAGAACATGCATATGACCAAGTTTATTTGGACATTGGTTACGATCCCGGCGATGTTTTTGTAGAAGAAGTTTCTGAAGAAGAATGGAACGGATAAATGAAATACCTATCTGTATGCTCAGGAATTGAAGCAGCAACAGTAGCTTGGCACCCTTTGGGGTGGGAGCCTGTTGCCTTCGGTGAGATTGAGAAATTCCCTTCGCAGGTGTTAGCGCACCATTACCCGGACACCCCGAACTGGGGTGACATGACTAAATTTAAGGAGTGGCAAGATGCAGATGTCAATGTTTTCGTTGGAGGAACTCCCTGCCAGTCCTTCAGTGTCGCTGGTCTCCGAAAAGGATTGGATGACCCTCGTGGCAACCTCATGCTTACATACCTTGCCATTGCTGCAAAGTATCGGCCCCAGTGGCTGGTTTGGGAGAACGTCCCCGGCGTCTTATCCTCTAACGGAGGACTCGACTTTGCCTCCCTCCTTCGAGGGATGGGCGAACTCGGGTATGGGTTCGCGTACCGAATTCTTGACGCTCAGTACTTCGGAGTGGCCCAGCGACGCCGTCGTGTGTTCGTTATCGGATACCTTGGAAACTGGCGACCTGCCGCAGCGGTACTTTTTGAGCGCCACAGCCTGTCAGGGCATCCTGCGCCGAGCAGAGAAAAGAGGCAAAGAGTTGCCGACACCCTTACGGTTGGCGCTAACCAATGTAGCGGATTTGAAACAGATGTTGTAGAGGCTTTTCGCATGGTTGCGTTTGGGGAATACAACGATAACGGTAGCGCCAGCGCAATAAAAGCTAGAGACTACAAGGATGCAACTGATTTAGTAACGCAGCCAATCAGCATTCACCCGCATTGCATAGGCCGCGCACCTGATGCTGGGCCGCAGGGTAAGGAATATTTAACTGATGGTTCAGCCTATTGCATGGACAGCCGAGGCCAGCCGCAGGCGGTTATGCAGCCTATTGGCGTTGACATTTTTAATGGCGCATTTACAGGGGATACGGCGGCATCATTGACTAAACGCGCTGATGGAACAGGAACTGGGCCATCGGTTATGCAGCCCATTGCCTTTAGCGGACGGATGTCAAACCCGCAAACTGATGTGGACATGACGCAGACGCTGCAAGCTACAAACCCAATGGCGGTAGCCTTTGGTGGAGACATTGCCAGAACACTTCAAGCGCGTCACGATAGCAGTCCCTGCGCTGATAGAGGCATTGATGTAGTCGCGCAAGCAATGGCAGTACGCCGCCTCACGCCAGTGGAATGCGAAAGACTCCAAGGATTCCCTGACAACTATACCGACCTCAAGTACAAAGGCAAGCCTACGCCTGATGGCCCTCGGTATAAGGCGCTGGGTAACTCAATGGCGGTGCCTGTTATGGCGTGGATCGGCAAAAGAATTAAAGAAGTGGACGCGATATGCCAGACACAGAAACAATAGCCAAGGCGCTGGGCAACGCCAAGAAGGTCAATGGATCATGGGTGGCATCATGCCCCGTACCTGGCCACGGCAGAGGCAACGGGGACAAGAACCCTAGCCTGTCTATCTCAGAATCAGAGGGCAAGGTCTTATTCCACTGTCACGGCGGCTGCGACCAGCGGGACGTGTTCGACGCAGTCAGGGATCGCAACCTGCTGCCCACAACGCCCAAGCGGGAGGAGATTAGCTTTACCCAGCACCAGGCGCCGGTATTGCAGCAAGAATGGGAGTACACGGCAGAGAACGGCAGCGTCTTATTCACTAAGCGCCGGTATAAGACGGCAGACGCCAAGGGTAAGACGTACTCAATTCACAGGGTAGACGCCAACGGCAAGCGGGTAGCTGGGCTCAAGGACACCAGAATCGTGCCCTACCGCCTGCCAGAGATGCTGGTAGCCAAGGCAGCGGGACGCGCAATCTACTTGGTGGAGGGCGAGAAGGCAGCCGATGCTTTAGTCAGCATTGGCGCTGTGGCCACCACAAGTCATACGGGTGCAGGGTCATGGCCCGAGGACATTACCCAGTATTTCGCGGGCGCAAATGTCGTGATAGTGCCTGACAACGATGAGCCAGGCAGAGCATACGCGAAAAAGGCTATAGCCAAGCTCCTACCCGTGGCTAAGTCAATCAGGTACTTAGACCTCAATCTTATGGTAGAGGGTGATGATGCTTATGAGTGGGTCAACGACATGGCGGGGACAAGGACGGAGCTTGCAAGCCTAGCCAAGAAGTCGCCAGTCATTACCGAGCCGGCAGAGGAGCCAACCCCGATATCAGAGCCCATGCCTGACATGGACGCCTACAACCCAACGCCGCAGCTCCTAAACATTGAGGCATGGGACACCATAAAAGACGAGCCGGTCAGCTGGATCATTGAAAACGTATTGCCAGATAAGGGATTTGCAGCCTTGTACGGCCCGCCAGGCAGTTACAAGTCGTTTGTGGCGCTGGACATAGCCGAGGCTGTGGCGACAGGACGCCAATGGATGGGCAACGAAATTGCACTAGCCGGCGCCGTAATCTACATTGCCGGCGAGGGGCACGGCGGTATCGGGGCGCGGATTAAAGCGTGCAAGATACACAACAAGACGCAGGACGGGGCAGATATTTACGTCATTAGGCACCAGCTTAACCTCCGATCAAGCGCAGACGATTTCAACCTGCTGATGGAGTCAATTGACAACCTGATAGAGCAGTCAGGCATAGAACTACGCCTGATCCAGATAGATACGTTGGCCAGGGCATTCGGTGGCGGCAACGAAAACGATAGTCAAGATATGGGTGCATTTATTCATAACACGGGACGTATGCAGCGCAAACTGGGCTGCGCGCTCATGGTTTTGCACCACTCAGGCAAGGACGCCACCAAAGGATTGCGCGGTCATAGCTCATTATTAGGCGCCGTGGACACGCAACTTGAGCTACAAAAACTTGACGTAACAGTCAAGAAGGACGGCGTTGCTGGGCAAGGAATAATCACCATCAGTAAGCAAAAGGATGGGCAGGACAACATCAAATTTGGGTTTGAGATGGTGCAAATTGACACTGGCGGCGGGCTAAACCTGGGCGAATCCCTGTCACTAGCGGTCAGGGAACACCAAGAAATGATTGACGAACAGCACAAGAAACCAAAGCTACCGCCAATAAGAACAGGGGCTGGCGGCATCCAAAAGCAGGCTTTGGACGCCTTGCACAAGGCAATTACAGAGCATGGCGAGATGAGAATAATTGACGGGAAGCGCAATAAATCAATCTACACTGAGCAGTGGCAGCAAGCGTTTGAGGCGGCCCAGATGGACAAAGCAGGCATCAAAAGGCGGTTTACAAGGTGCGTTCAGAGCCTTCAGAACGCCAAAAGGGTGGAGGTTTTTGATCCTTTTGTGTGGGTGATTTGGGACGATAGTGACCAAAATGGCGGGGACTTTTAACCGTTTTTGGGCGGCTGAGAAGGTTACAGATTTGATTAGTGACAAATGGAGCCAAATGGTGAGCCAAATGGACGGATGAGAGGAAAAACGTGAAATTTGCCAAATGGGACAAATGGGACAAATGGATGCCAAATGGATGCCAAATGGTGAGCCAAATGGAGAAAAATGGTGGTTTGCATAGATTTGGTGCAGTTTTGCCAAATGGGAGAGCGTATGTCTTAATATACGCTCCCATTTGGCAAATTACCAAATGCCCGAAGTTGTGTTTTTAAGGATGATGTGATGGCTACGAATAAACGTAAAGTTTTGACAAGTATTGAGGTTAAGCAGCCGAGCTTTCCAGCGGATAAGTTTGACCTGTTTAAGAATGCGGTTTTGGTGGAGCTGGAGAATCGGAAAAAAGACCATGAGGCGAAGTGGGGTATTGATAGGCTGATTTGGTTGGTGGGTACCGAGTTGCGGGAAAAGGTCTGGGCGCAGCTCCAGCGGGTTTACTTGGCTCAAGAGTCGCGGGACGACGAAAGGATGGCCAAGGCGGTTAGCGGGATGTGCAAAGCCTACGACGCGATGGAGGCTTGGGCGACAGAGAACAACGTGGAGCAGGTAGCCGATGTACGCCAGATCGAATGGCGGCAGCCGGACGGGGTAATTTTTGTGGTGGTGCCCGACGAAAAGGCAAAGAAGGTTTATTTGCAGAATTGGCCAGGCACCATAGACAGGATTGTTTGGACAATCCAAGAAATTGCGATAATAGTCAACAAGCAGGCAGAGGGACAGATCAACGAGCTAAAGCGGCAATGGCCAGGCAGTCAGCTAGTTTCGGTCGGCGGCCCTAGCGGGTTCGATGACATGGACAATGACATTGATATGGTGACGCCGAGCAGGACGCCGAAGTTGTTTGATACAAAAGCCTTTGCAAAAGCTTAAAACGTGCCAAATAGCCGTTTGGCGGTGTTTGGCGGTACTTGGGTGCTGATTGTGGGCAGAGTGGCAGCATCGGCGGCAAAAGGGCAGAGTGGCAACGTTATGCGCTTTTTGCATACATTTAGTTAAATTACGCGCACGCGCTGGGGGTAATCGATGAAGGCAATAGCCGAAAAAATGACAAAAACAGGTGCAATCATGGGCAGACCAGTGAAATGGCCGCCCGATCACCCAGTTTGGAGTGAAATCATTGATCGGGTGTCAGCTGGCAAAAGCGTGAGCACAGTGCTGTCTGAGAAGGGAATGCCAAACTGGACGGTGTTTCAAGCCATGCTGGCGCACGACGCCAACTTGAACGCTGCTTATGAGAAAGCGGTTCAGAACCGCGCAGACAAGCTGGCTGACGAGATACTTGAGCTCTCTGACGAGCAGATGCCTGCGGGGCTGGAAGGCGCTATGGCAAGCGCCTGGGTGCAGCAGAAGCGGATGCAAGTGGACGCGCGCAAGTGGATCGCCAGCAAGCTCAAGCCGAGGACGTACGGCGACCGCATTGACATGACGGTGAGGGACGAGCGCATCAGCGTGCTTGGCGCGCTCGAGGCGGCGCAAGCTAGGGTGCAGACATTGCAGCTGGACAACGTCACCGACATCACGCCCAAGGTTGTGGATAAGTCAATCTGATACGTTTGTACTTTATACAACGGGCGTTATGTTAAGTACCCAGCCTGTGGATAACCCTGTGGACAACCCTACCCTTGGGCGCTTGGCCTAGCGTGCCTCTGGCTTGGCACGGCGCTTGCTTTGGCCCTCTTTTTTACCCGAGGCCCCCCCCTAGGGCCGACGGGAAAGGGCCAAGGAACGGGTGGGTTCACGAACAATTTTTATTTTTTTATGGTACAACCGCCCTATGCAACTGCCCATCTACCGAGGTGAAGAAGAACAGAAGCTGATGACCGAGTTATGGTCACCGGCCATAGCCGACGACTTGGAGGCTTTTGTTTTGTATGCTTTCCCGTGGGGCGTGAAGAACACGCCTTTAGCCAAATTCACTGGCCCTAGGAAATGGCAGCGCGATGTTTTGCGTGACGTAACCAACCACATTAAGGCGCAAAAGGGCAAGACGGACTATGACACCATTCGGGAGGCAGTATCTAGCGGGCGGGGAATTGGTAAATCAGCACTTGTCAGTTGGCTAGTTCTTTGGATGCTGACCACCCGAATTGGTGGCTCTGTGGTGGTTAGCGCAAACAGCGAGAACCAGTTACGTTCTGTGACGTGGGCCGAGCTCACAAAGTGGGCGGCAATGTTGATTAATTCGCATTGGTGGGAAATATCGGCCACTAAGCTAGTGCCTGCGACCTGGTTGACGGAGCTAGTAGAAAGGGATTTGAAAAAGGGTACGCGCTACTGGGCTTGCGAGGGCAAACTGTGGTCAGCTGAGAATCCTGACAGCTACGCTGGCGTGCATAACCAGGACGGCATGATGCTGATATTTGACGAGTCCAGCGGTATTCCTAACCCGATATGGGAGGTGGGCGCTGGATTCTTTACGGAGAACACGCCCGACAGGTACTGGTTTGCGTTTAGCAATCCTCGGCGCAATGAGGGGTACTTTTTTGAGTGCTTTCACGCCAAAAGGGATTTCTGGAACAGCCGTACCGTAGACGCGAGGACTGTGGAGGACACGGATAAAGCTATTTATGAGCAGATTATTGCGGAGTACGGCGAGGATTCGTCCCAGGCCAAGGTTGAGGTTTACGGTGAGTTCCCGTCGGCGGGCGAGGATCAGTTCATTAGCCCGACGCTGGTAGATGACGCCGCCAAGAGGCCCAAGTACAAGGATTTGACTGCGCCGATTATTGTTGGCGTTGACCCAGCTCGAGGTGGTGCGGACTCAACGGTGATTGTTGTGCGCCAGGGCCGCGACCTTGTGGCTATTAAGCGGTACCAGGGCGAGGACACGATGACGATTGTGGGGCGTGTGATTGAGGCGATTGAGGAATTCAAGCCTGTTTTGACTGTGATTGACGAGGGCGGTCTGGGGTATGGGATACTGGATCGGCTAACCGAGCAGCGGTATAAGGTGCGCGGGGTTAACTTTGGGAATAAGGCTAAGCAGTCGATTGCTTTTGGCAATAAACGCGCCGAAATGTGGAATGAGATGAGGAATTGGCTAAAATCTGCTAGTATCCCGCCCGATAGGCAGTTAAAAGCGGATTTGACTGGCCCTGCCAAGAAGCCCAATTCGGCAGGCACTATTTTCCTTGAAGGGAAAAAAGAGATGAGAGCACGAGGTTTAGCATCACCTGACGCAGCCGACGCGCTGTGCGTGACGTTTGCCTTTCCTGTTGCTCACCGCGAGTATACTGAGCCCACTAGGCGCATTAACGCGCAAAATGGTGGTGTAACTACTTCATGGATGGGGTCTTGATATGCCTTTAGTTAAGTCAAAATCACCAGAGGCTTTCCGCAAGAACGTGAAGGCCGAGGTGGCTGCCGGCAAGCCTGTAAAGCAAGCCGTGGCTATTGCGTATTCCGTTAAGCGCGAGGCTCCCAAGCCAGCCCCAACTAAAAAGAAATGACATGGCTGATTACACAGGCATAGCAGCCGCCGGTGCGGTAGCCAACGGGGGCGGTCAAAAAGACAGCACCTCCAATATCTTGGCCACCGCCCGCAGCCGATTGGACATGGCGATCTCGGCGTTGTCCGAAAGCCGCGAGGATGAGATTGACGACCTGCGGTTTTACGCCGGCAGCCCAGATAACCAATGGCAATGGCCCGCTGATGTGCTGGCCACTCGCGGGGCAGTGCAGGGGCAAACGATCAATGCCCGCCCATGTTTGACCATCAACAAACTGCCGCAGCACGTCCGGCAAGTGACCAATGACCAACGTCAAAACAGGCCAACTGGCAAAGTTATTCCAGCCGATGACAACGCCGACGTCGAAGTCGCCGAAGTATTTAACGGCATGGTCAGGCATATTGAATACATCTCGGACGCAGATGTTGCTTACGACACCGCCTGCGAAAACCAAGTCTCCTACGGCGAAGGCTACATCCGTCTCCTGACCGAGTATTGCGGCGACGATACCTTTGACCAAGACATCAAAATTGGTCGGATTCGCAATTCGTTTTCGGTCTACATGGACCCGACCATCCAAGACCCGTGCGGATCGGACGCCAAGTGGTGTTTTATTACCGAAGACATCACCAAAGACGATTATGTGCGGATGTACCCCGATTCGGCGCCCATTACAACGCTGCAAACGCTGGGTGTAGGCGACCAAAACCTGTCACAGTGGCTCAATGAGGACACGATCCGCATTGCCGACTACTATTACGTCGATTACGACAAGGGCACTTTGAATTTGTACCCTGGAAACGCCACGGCGTTTGAAGGAACACCCGAAGACAAGCAATTGCGGGCCGTTTACGGCAAGCCTAAGAAATCGCGTCAGTCTGACCGGCCACGGATTAAGTATTGCAAGATCAACGGGTACGAAATCCTTGAAGAACGCGAGTGGGCGGGTAAATATATCCCCGTTGTGCGCATTGTCGGCAACGAATTTGAGGTTGACGGTCGCTTGTATGTCTCTGGTTTAGTGCGTAACGCCAAGGATGCCCAGCGGATGTACAACTATTGGGTATCCCAAGAGGCTGAAATGCTGGCTCTAGCACCTAAAGCACCATTTATTGGGTACGGCGGCCAGTTTGAGGGCTACGAAAACCAATGGAAAACCGCCAACACGACCAATTGGCCGTATTTGGAGGTTAATCCTGACGTAACCGATGGCCAAGGCGCCGTTCTGTCACTGCCACAGCGGGCTCAGCCCCCAATGGCCTCCAGCGGGCTGCTACAGGCCAAATCTGGGGCTGCTGAAGACATTAAATCGTCCACTGGCCAGTACAACGCATCTTTGGGCATGACATCCAACGAGCGCAGCGGCAAAGCTATTCTTGCCCGCCAGCGCGAGGGCGACGTGGGGACTTACCACTATGGTGACAACTTGGCCCGTGGCGTGCGCTACCTGACCCGCCAACTGATTGACCTGATCCCCAAAATCTACGACACCCAGCGTATTGCCCGAATCATTGGCGAGGACGGTGAGACAAGCATGGTCAAGATCGACCCGACACAGCCCGAGCCGGTCAAAAAGATCATCGACCAGCAAGGTATTGTGATGGACAAGGTGTACAACCCCGGCGTCGGCAAGTACGACGTGGTGGCCACCACCGGCCCAGGTTACGCGACCAAGCGCCAAGAGGCGCTGGAGGCGATGGGCCAACTGTTGCAAGGCAACCCGCAACTTTGGCAAGTGGCCGGTGACCTGTTTGTCAAGAACATGGATTGGCCAGGCGCTCAAGAAATGGCCAAGCGGTTCCAAAAGACTATTGACCCCAAACTGTTGCAAGACGGCGACAAGCCGCCCGAGTTGCAAGCTGCCGAGCAGCAGATTCAGGCAATGGGCCAAGAGATGGAGCAGATGCACCAGATGATCGTGAACGCTGGCAAGTCGATTGAGGTGCAAGATATGCACCGCAAGGATTTTGAAGCGCAGGTCAAAGCGTACCAAGCTGAGACACAGCGCATTGCTGCGGTGCAGGCGTCCATGTCTCCCGAGCAGATTCAAGACATCGTGCTGGGCACCGTCCACGGCATGATTACCTCTGGCGACTTGGTATCCGAGATGCCAGGGCGTGATATGGACACCGGCCCTGAGATGCCGCAAGAAGGCATGGAACAACAGCCGCAACCTATGGGAATGCCACAATGAAAGCCGCAGATTTTGTAGGAATGCTATTTTTAGCCCGCGATGTGACGCACAGCGTTCACCTTAACACGCGCAGCTATTCCAAGCACGTTGCCCTTAACATCTTTTACGACCGCATTATTGACGCTGCGGACGATTTTGCTGAAGCCTATCAAGGCCGGCATGGTCTGATGGGGCCAATTACCCTACATTCAGCCACCAAAACAGCCAATATCATCGACTTTTTGCAGGGGCAACTTGATGAAATTGAGAAGGCGCGCTACGAGGTGGTTGACCCCAAAGATATGTCTTTGCAGCAATTGATAGACAATATCATCGAAATTTACCTGCGCACCCTGTATAAACTACGCTTTTTAGCATAAGGAACCATCATGGCACTCTACAAACAAGGCAATGCAGACGCGCAAGTCAAAATTGGCGGCGGCAAGCTGTACGGTATTTTTATCTCCTCTACCAGCAGCGGCACTTTTGCGCTGTACGATAGCGCAACGGCCAGCACCAGCGACCCTAAAATTGCTAACACTGTGACCGTAACAGCCGGTACCCAGTATTTGTCTTTTCCCGCAGGTATTTGGTTTAGCAAAGGTCTGTACATTGACATTGCTAACACCATAGAATACACAATCGTGTACGAATAAGGAGCGCCGCAATGGCAGATGTAAAGATTTCCCAACTGCCAGCAGCTACGACCCCCTTGACAGGGGCCGAGGAAGTTCCGCTGGTACAAAGTGGCATTACTAAGAAAACCACTGTTGCCAGCCTGAGTGTTTCTCAAAATTTGCAGACCGTTACCAATAACGGCGCAATTACAACCAATAATTCAACTTTTAACGGCGCCAATATTGGTACCTACAGCGGCATTCCAGCCGTTACATCTGTTGGCTCCTCAGTGGGTTTGGCTAACTCCACTAATGCCGTTGTTCTTTTGGCTGACGCATGGCGCGGCGCGGGTAACAATACCAACAACCTAGGCGCGTCCGGCACAAACTGGAACAACGTCTACGCCACGACCTATAACGTAGGCGCGGGAACGGCCAGCATAACTGCCTCGGGCAACAACTTGGTGCTCAACGCTGTGGCGGCTGCCGTTGCGGGTGTTGGCCTTGCCCCAGCGACCACCAATCTGTACTACTTGGGCGGGTCAACCCTCAAGTGGAAAGGACTGTATCTCAGCGACGGCGATTTAAACTGGAATTCCTACGGCATACCAGCCCCAGCCGGAAGCACAACAACTTTCTTGCGTAATGACGGTACATGGGCTGTGCCACCAGGCGGTGGCGGTGGATCGGGTACGGTTACCTCTGTTTCCGTTGTTTCTGCCAATGGCTTTGCGGGAACGGTAGCCACGGCCACCACAACCCCCGCTATTACGCTAACCACCAGCATTACCGGCGTCCTCAAAGGCAACGGGACGGCCATTTCTGCGGCTACAGCAGGTACTGACTATGTAGCCCCTGGCGGCGCTCTTGGAACGCCGTCTAGCGGCACTTTGACCAATGCCACAGGTTTGCCGCTAACAACTGGCGTTACAGGCTTGTTGCCTGTGGCCAATGGCGGCACTGGAACGGCTACACCTGCGCTAGTTGCAGGCACCAACGTGACAATTACTGGCACTTGGCCAAACCAAACCATCAACGCTAGCGGTGGTGGCGGTGGATCGGGGACTGTGACTTCAGTGGCAGTGTCTGGTGGCACAACGGGCCTGACCACTTCTGGCGGCCCAATCACTACATCCGGAACAATCACCTTGGCAGGCACTTTGGCTATTGCCAACGGCGGCACCAATGGTTCTGCGTCGCCTACGGCGGGTGCAATTTCTTATGGCACCGGCACAGCGTTTGCTTTTACGGCTGCGGGCACATCTGGTTATGTGCTGCAAAGCAATGGGGCATCGGCTCCTACTTGGCGCACTCCTACTGAGTACGCCACGGTAACCGATGACACCACAACAAATGCAACCCGCTACCCGCTGTTTTCTAGCAGCACAAGCGGCAATTTGACCGCTGAATATGTGTCGTCCAGCAAACTCAAATACAACCCCTCAACAGGCGCTGTGACTGCCTCGCAGTTCATCATTGCACCATAAGGCGAAATCATGGGAAAACTTACTTTTCAAGCGGCGCTGGGCGGGACAGTAGATTTAGTCGGCCCTAATACGGCGGGCGCCGTAACCCTTAATTTGCCTACTTCATCTGGCGACCTAGTAGGAACAGGCTCTACTGGCGTTGTTACAACCAGCATGATTTCTGGGCAAATTGCTGTTGCCCAAGGCGGTACTGGAGCTTCTACAGCTCAAACTGCAATCAATACTTTAATCGGCGGCACAATAGTTTCTGGGCAATATTTGCGAGCAAACGGCACCAATGTTGTGATGGCGAACATCCAAGCAGGGGATGTGCCAACGTTGAATCAAAATACTACCGGCACTGCTGCGGGTCTATCTTCTATTTTGGCGGTTGCTTATGGCGGCACAGGCACATCTAGCCCAGGTTTGGTTGCAGGCACTAACGTCACCATTACTGGCACTTGGCCCAATCAGACTATCAATTCGTCTGGCGGCGGCAGCGGCATGGTTTATCCTGGCGCTGGCATCCCTTTATCTACTGGTTCGGCTTGGGGAACGTCTTATAGCACTACGGGCAGCGGCAATGTTGTTCTTGGTACATACCCATCAATTTCCGGCCCCAAAATAGATTTTATACAAGGCTCAACGTCTACTGGTTCTACAAACGTTTTATCGTTTACCAATAATGCTGGTACGGCAAACGGCCCGTACCTAAATGTTGCTAACGCTACACCATCATCAAACAATCCTATTGTTTTAAGCATTACTAACAGCGGCGGTTTTACTAATAACTTGGAGCTTCAAGGTGCTAGTGGTGCGTATGTAGCAATAAATAACGGCGCTACCCCGTCTAAAAAACTTGTATTTAACCCAGCAGGAACTACAAGCACAACCACGCAAATAACGACATCTCAGACAACAAATAGAATTTTGACGTTGCCAGACGCAGATGACACTTTGGTTGGCAAAGCAACAACAGATGTATTGACCAATAAAACAATTAACGCCGCATCGGGCGGCAATAGTATTTTTGGGATATCGCTAACTACTGGCGTAACTGGCACATTGCCTGTAACTAACGGCGGTACCAATCAAACATCGTACACCGATGGGCAATTGCTGATTGGCAATAGCACAGGCAATACGCTTGCCAAAGCCACACTGACCGCTGGTAGCGGCATTAGCATTACCAACGGCGCTGGTTCAATTACTATTGCCGCTACTAACTCCGGCACAGTTACTTCAGTTACTGGAACAAGCCCCGTTGTCAGTAGCGGTGGAACAACCCCAGCCATTAGCTTGGCTACGGCATACGGCGACACCCTAAACCCTTACGCAAGTAAAACTGCCAATTACATTTTGGCTGCGCCTAACGGTTCGGCAGGTGTTCCGACATTCCGCGCTATTGTGGCTGCGGACATTCCAACGCTGAATCAAAACACTACAGGCACGGCGGCCAACGTTACAGCGTCAAGCAATTCCACATTGACCACGTTAAGCGCACTTAGCTTGCCTGGTTCACAAGTCAGCGGAAATATTAGCGGCAACGCTGCAAATGTTACCGGCACAGTGGCTATTGCTAACGGTGGCACCAACACAACCGCTACACCTACTGCTGGCGGCATAACTTATGGCACTGGAACTGCGCAAGCGTATACTGCCGTTGGCACAAGCGGCCAAGTGCTGACATCTAATGGCTCATCTGCCCCAACTTGGACAACTGTTAGCGGGTCTGGTTCGGTTACTTCAGTCGCCGCAACGGTTCCAGCTTTCTTGTCTGTAAGCGGAAGCCCGATCACAACAAGCGGAACATTGGCTATTTCCTATTCCGGCACGGCGTTGCCAGTTGCCAATGGAGGCACTGGAACCACAACCGGCAGCCTGGCTAATTGCACGGTAGACGGGACTAATGCTGTTGGTTATCTAAATGTGCCGCAAAACGCCCAAGGCAGTTCATATACGCTTGTTTTGGGAGACGCTGGCAAGCATATTTACAACGCTTCTGGGACTGGCGTAACCTATACCATCCCCGCAGCAACATCTGTAGCATACCCGATAGGTACGGTAATCAGTTTTATTAATTTATCATCAAGCGCCGTAACTATTGCTATTACTACAGATACCATGTATTTGGCTGGTGCTGGTACTACTGGTAGCAGAACATTAGCCACATATGGTATTGCTACCGCTACCAAATTATTTGGTACATCTTCTAGCGGCGTTTGGATTATTTCTGGATCGAATTTAACATGAGTGGAATTTTCCATCACTTGTTGGCATTTGTTACTTCAGCAGTAACCGATCCATTTTGGAAATACGTCACCCTATTGCTGCACGGCGATGGGACTAATGGCGCTCAAAACAATACGTTTTTAGATAGCGCAAATCAAGCTGTTGTAACCGGAAGCATTACAACTACTGTATTAACAGTTACAGCGGTTACGTCAGGAACATTAGTTGTAGGTACAGGCATCACGGGAACAGGTGTTACCGCTGGTACAACTATTACGGCATTACTAACTGGAACAGGTGGCGTGGGAACTTATACAGTTAGCGCATCACAAACAGTATCAAGTACCACAATCACCGCTACGGGATTCCCTGTCACTCGCAACGGCAGCACAACGCAAGGCACTGTTAGCCCGTTTGGCCCTGATTGGAGTAATTATTTTGATGGCAACGGAGATTATTTAACAATTCCTAGCAATTCTGCTTTTATTTTTGGGTCAAGTAATTTTACTGTAGAATTTTGGGTATATCCGCAAGTTATACCATCAGAAGTTGATTTAATTAGTCAATGGAATGCAGGAACCATAGCCGGATCAAACCAATGGCTTTTATTTATAAATAATAGTGTGCCTACTTTTTTATGGTCAACTGATGGTACTAATGGATCAGGACAAGCAGAGGGAACTACTGTAACAGCAAATCAATGGTATCATTTTGCCGCCGTCAGAAATGGCTCAAATGTTACATTTTATGTAAATGGAGTTGGTGGCACACCAGCTTCTATATCTGGGTCATTATATACAGGAGCAACAGAACTTTTAGGTATTAGTTGGCGTAGAAATAATAATAGTTCTATACAATATCCATTAACCGGCAATATTTCTAATTTGCGTATTGTTAAAGGTACAGCAGTTTATACTTCAAACTTTACCCCTCCTACAGCGCCATTAACAGCAATTACAAACACAAGTTTATTAACTTGTCAATCTAATAAATTTATTGATAACTCAACAAACGCATTTATTATTACTAAATATGGTGATACGTCAGTACAACGATTTAGCCCGTTTAGCATGGGTTCTGCGTACTCTACTTCTGTAATTGGTGGCTCGGGATATTTTAATGGTAGTGCAGATTATTTAACAGTTCCTAGCAATTCTGCTTTTATTTTTGGGTCAAGTAATTTTACTGTAGAATTTTGGGTATATCCGCAAGTTATACCAGGAGAAATTGATTTAATTAGTCAATGGAATGCAGGAGGTTTTGCGGGAACAAACCAATGGCTTTTATTTGTAAGTGGTGGTGTGCCTAGTTTTTTATGGTCAACTGATGGTACTAATACCGCAGGAGGAGCAAACGGGTTTTCTATAACAGCAAATCAATGGTATCATTTTGCCGCCGTCAGAAATGGTTCAAATGTTACATTTTATGTAAATGGAGTTGGTGGCACACCAGCCTCTATATCTGGATCATTATACACAGGAGCAACAGAACTTTTAGGTATTAGTTGGCGTAGAAATAATGGTTCTACACAATATCCATTAACCGGCAATATTTCTAATTTGCGTATTGTTAAAGGTACAGCAGTTTATACTTCAAACTTTACCCCTCCTACAGCGCCATTAACAGCAATTACAAACACATCTCTTTTACTTAATACTATTAATGGCGGCATTTACGACAACGCCATGATGAATAATTTAATAACCGTTGGTAATGCCCAAGTCAGCACTACGCAATCTAAATTTGGCGGCGCATCAATGGCTTTTGATGGGTCAGGTGATTGGTTAACCGCTATTGATACGCCAAACCTTCAATTAGGATCGGGCAATTTTACGATTGAAGGTTGGGTCTATTTAAATGCTATTGGTGTTGCTTACGGCCTTATTAGTAAAGGCACATCATCAACAGGTTGGAGTATCAACGTAACATCAAGCAATAAACTTCAGTTTAGTTATACCGCATCAAATCTCACAGGAGCTACGTCTTTAGCGGCCTCAACTTGGTATTATTTTGCTGTTGTTCGTTCTGGCACTGCCACAGGAAACGTAAAAATTTATCTTAATGGGACTGCGGACGCAACAAGTGGATCGGCGATTACTGACAATTTTAACCAAACTAGCACTTTGTATGTCGGCGCAGACAGAGTAGGTGGAAGTTCATTAAATGGCTATATTGACGATTTAAGATTAACTACAGGCTACGCCCGTACCATAACAACCCCCACCGCAGCTTTCCCCAATTACTAATATGCTTTACTCTAAACTTGGATCAATCCCAATGCCTGAGACTGACGGCACAGAAGGCTGGGAAGAAGTGCCGGAGCCGCCAACGGCTGGCGATGGCGAGGAAGTGGTTTGGTGGAGCCCGCCTGGTTGGGTGGTGCGCCCTATCAAACCCGCAGCAACCGAAACAACTGATTTTGCTTGGAGCCAATCCGAGCAACAATGGATGGAATATAGTACAACCCCCGTAACTCAAGAGGAAATTGCCCCATGACTATTAATCTACCCGTCGAACTTGTAAACCAAATCCTTGGTTATTTGGGCACCCGCCCTTACCAAGAGGTATTTCATATTGTTCAAACGGTACAGAATTTAGCCAAAGAGCAGATGCCCACGGCGACAGAAGATACGGCATAATGCCCGAAAACGTACTGGTGCGCTCACCAGGGATTCTATGGAATCGAAAAAATGTCAGAAGAAATCCTAGCGGAAGTTGAATCCGTGCCAGATCAGGTTGCAACGGTTGCGCCTGAGACTGAAGTTATTACGCCGGAAGTAGAGACGACCAAGACCTTCACACAAGAAGAATTGGACGCAGCTATTGGAAAACGCCTCGCAAGAGAGCAACGAAAGTGGGAACGGGAACAAGCGCAACGCCAAGCAGAAGTGCAGACGTTGAGGGCTCCAGCCGCCCAATCCGTTGACCAGTTTGAAACACCAGAAGCCTATGCGGAAGCATTGGCCCTCCAGCGTGCAGAAGAACTAGTCGCTAAACGGGACGCGGCAAGGCAGCAGTCGCAAATTCTTGAAAGCTACCACGAACGTGAAGAAGAAGCTCGCGGCAAGTACGAGGACTTTGAACAAGTTGCGTACAACCCCAAACTTTCAATCACCGACGTGATGGCAGAGACGATCCGATCTTCGGATGTTGGGCCTGAGTTAGCTTATTACCTCGGTTCTAACCCCAAGGACGCGGAACGTATTTCCCGTATGTCGCCACTCGGTCAGGCAAAAGAAATTGGGAAGATTGAGGCCAAACTGGCTGCTGATCCTCCCGTGAAACGTACCACGTCGGCGCCAGCACCGATCTCGCCTGTCACCGCCCGATCCACTGGATCACCGGCCTTCGACACTACTGATCCACGGTCTATCAAGACCATGTCGGATTCGCAGTGGATAGAAGCCGAAAGGGCACGGCAGATTAGAAAATTGCAAGCGCAGGCAAACCGCTAACTTTTTTAAGGACTTTTTTTCATGTCTAATAGTATCCTAACCATTGATATGATCACACGGAAGGCTCTCGAAATTCTTGAGAACAATCTGGTGATCACCCGTAACGTTAACCGTCAGTACGACGACAGCTTTGCTGTTGAAGGTGCCAAGATCGGTTCTACTCTGCGTATTCGCCTGCCTGACCGCGCTTTGGTCACTGACGGTGCCGCCCTGCAAGTTCAGGACGACAACGAGCAGTACACCACTTTGACGGTTGCCAGCCAAAAGCACATCGGTGTCAACTTCACATCTGCTGAATTGACCATGCAATTGGATGACTTCGCAGAGCGCGTGTTGAAGCCACGTATCAGCCAGCTGGCCTCCAGCATTGACGCTGACGTTGCTAATGCCTACAAAACCATCGGTAACACCGTCGGCACTCCTGGCACCACTCCTTCGACTTCTTTGGTCTTGTTGCAAGCCCAGCAGAAGCTGAACGAGAACGCCGCCGTCATGTCGCCCCGCTATGCAACGGTTAACCCCGCTGCAAACGCTGGTCTGGTTGAAGGCATGAAAGGTTTGTTCAATCCTACCGACACCATCAGCAAGCAGTTCAAGAACGGCATGATGGGCACTGGCGTGCTGGGCTATGAAGAGATCAATATGTCTCAGTCGATCAAGCAGTTCACTACTGGTTCGCGTGATGCCTCGGCCTCCACGACCACTGGCGCTGCTGTGACCTCTGAAGGTTCGTCTACCCTGACCTTGACTCAAGGTTCGGTGACTACGACCATCAAGGCTGGCGACGTGTTTACCATTGCAAGCTGCTTCGCTGTGAACCCACAAACCCGTGAAACCACAGGTTCGTTGTTCCAGTTCGTGGCTTTGGTTGACGCTACCGCTGTGTCTGGCACCTGGACTGTGACCGTCGCCCCAATGTACTCGGCTAACCATGCCTTGGCCACTATGGACGTTTTGCCGCAAAACAGCAAAGCTGTGACCTTCGTGGGCGCTGCTTCTACTGCCTACGCTCAGAACTTGGTCTACCACAAGGACGCGATCACTTTCGCTACTGCTGACTTGTTGCTGCCCCAAGGCGTTGACATGGCTGCACGTTCTGTCCATAACGGAATCAGCTTGCGTGTCGTTCGTCAGTACGATATCAACAACGATCGGATGCCTTGCCGTATCGACGTTCTGTATGGCTTCAGCACCATTCGTCCACAGATGGCTTGCCGCGTCTGGGGTTAATCAATTCTTTTTGAAGGAAAATTATCATGGCTATTCCTAATGGCGCAGGCGGTTACCAAGTTGGTGACGGCAATCTGAGTGAAGTCAACATGGGCGTGCAATCGACTCCAGTAGCAGTTACTGCTGCTGCGACGTTGACTGCTGCTCAACTGACCAACGGCATCATCACCTACACAGGTGCAGTTGCTACTGTTACGCTGCCAACTGCAGCTCTTACCGATGCTCTGGTTTCCAGCGCAAAAGTAAACAGCTCTTTTGATTTTGCGGTCATCAACATTGGCGGCACTAACACTGTCACCATCGCTGGTGGTACTGGCTGGACTTTGGTTGGCACGGCTACTGTCGCTGCTGGCGTGTCCTCGCAGTGGCGCGCTGTCAAGACCGGCGACGCAGCCTGGTCTGTGTACCGTTTGGCTTAAACCTAAGTGGGGGCTCCGGCCCCCATTTTTAAGGAAACAATCATGTCAAATACCAAAGCAATTGGCGTCTCTTATCTTGACCCCGAATTTTCTACCTGCTACGCTACCGAGGAAATTGGGTACGCATCAGCAGCGCAAGGTACTGTGACGCAAGCAACAGACAAAGGTACGGGGGTAACTCTGAACAAATCTGCTGGCCGCATCACTATGAATGCTGCTTCTTTGGCAGCTAACACGGCTGTGTCATTTACTTTGACCAACAGCTTAATTAGCACCAACGATGCAATCATCGTAAATGTATCTGGTGGCGGCACGGCGGCTGCTTACACAACGTATATCTCCAGCATGGCTGCTGGTTCGGCAGTTGTTACCTTGCGTAACCTGACGGGCGGTGCTTTGGCTGAAGCCGTTGTTCTTAATTTCGCCATTATCCACGGCGCTTAATTGGAAGGGGGCCAAAAGCCCCCTTTTTCTATGGAAATATATCTCTCCCATCCCATCCACGGCCGCAAAATAGCGACGATGGAACTTGAAGCAAAAGCCGATGAAAAGAACGGCTGGACAAGATATACTCAGGACACGCCCGTAGCTACTGAGGCGGCTCCTGTAAACGCACTGGAAGTTAAGCGCCGTCGTAGAACTGAACCTGAAGGAGCCTAGTCATGGCGACATACACTGCTGGCGATCAAATCAACCGGTCGTTGAGGTTGCTCGGCGTGTTAGCCGAGGGCGAAACCCCCTCCGCATCTGTCTCTCAAGACGCCCTGATGGCGCTCAATCAGATGATTGATTCGTGGAATACTGAGCGCCTTTCCACTTTTGTTACCCAAGATCAAACCTTTTTGTGGCCGGCTGGCTTTATCAGCCGCACGCTCGGCCCTAGCGGGGACTTTATAGGCTTGCGTCCAATTCAGATGGACGACGCCACTTATTACCGCGACCCAGGCACCAACGTCAGCTTTGGCATTAAATTCATTAACCAGCAGCAGTACGACGGCATTGCGGTTAAAACAGTCACATCCACATACCCGCAAGTCTGCTGGGTCAACATGGGTTTTCCTGACATCACGCTGACAATTTATCCCAAGCCTACCCGCGAGTTGGAGTGGCATTTTGTTAGCGTCCAAGAACTTGATCGTCCGGCTGACTTGGCCACCGTGATGTATTACCCGCCAGGCTATCTGCGGGCGTTCACCTACAACCTAGCAATGGAATTTGCGCCTGAGTTTGGCGTTGAGCCTAGCCCGCAAGTGTCGCGCATTGCCATGACCAGCAAGCGCAACCTCAAGCGCATCAACAATCCTGATGATGTCATGTCCATGCCCTACGCCATTGTGGCGACTCGGCAGCGGTTCAACATCTACGCTGGCAACTACTAATGAAAACTCCCATCCTAGGTTCCAGCTACGTCGCCCGCAGCGTCAATGCTGCGGACAACAGGATGGTCAACCTGTTCCCCGAGATTGTCCCCGAGGGCGGCAAAGAGCCTGGCTTCTTGCAACGCGCTCCAGGTCTGCGCAAGCTGTGCACCGTAAGCACCGGCCCGATTCGAGGCGCATGGCAGACCAATGGTACGGCGTATGTAGTCTCCGGCACCGGTTTTTACAGCGTCAACACTAACTGGGTGTCAACCCGTTTAGGTACTGTGTCTGGCGTAGGGCCGGTCAGTATGTCTGACAACGGCACGCAGATTTTTATCTCTACCAATCCTGACGGGTACATTTACAACACGGCGACAAAAATATTCGCGCAGATTACTGACCCCGATTTCCCTGGTTCGGTTTCAGTTGGCTATCTTGATGGGTACTTTGTTTTTAACGAGCCCAACAGCCAAAAGGTTTGGGTTACGCAGCTGCTTGACGGCACTTCAGTTAATCCTTTGGATTTTGCCAGCGCCGAGGGTTCACCTGATGGCTTGGTTGCGTTAATTGTTGACCATCGTGAAGCATGGCTGTTTGGCAGCAGTTCAATTGAAGTTTGGTACGACGCCGGTGGGCCTGATTTCCCACTACAACGTATTCAAGGCGCGTTTAATGAGATTGGTTGCATTGCCCCATACTCAGTGGCCAAGATGGACAACGGCCTGTTCTGGCTGGGTGCCGACGCCCGTGGACAGGGCATCGTCTACCGTTCCAACGGCTACACCGGCACGCGCATTTCAACGCACGCTGTGGAATGGCAAATCCAGCAGTACAGCAATATGTCGGACGCAATTGCGTACACATACCAGCAGGATGGCCACAGTTTTTACGTCCTTATATTCCCCACCGCTAACACGACTTGGGTGTATGACGTAGCTACCCAAGCCTGGCATGAGCGCGCAGGCTGGGTGGATGGGCAATTTACCCGCCATCCTTCAAACTGCCAAGTATCGTTCAACAATGAGATTGTGGTCGGCAGCTACAACAACGGCAACTTGTACGCTTTTGACTTGGACGTCTACAGCGATTACGACCAAATTCAGCGATGGTTGCGGTCATGGCGGGCGCTGCCTACAGGGCAGAACAATCTTAAACGTACAGCTCAGCATACTTTGCAGCTTGACGCTCAAGCAGGGCATTATTTGCCGTCTGACGTTGGCGTTGAACTTCTGATAACGGAAGCCGGCGACAATCTAATCACTGAAGCTGGTGCTTATTTGGCTGCGTCTACAACGCCAGCGGTTAATCCAGAACCGCAGTTTATGCTGCGCTGGTCTGATGATGGCGGCCATACTTGGTCTAATTCACATTGGTCAGGCGGCGGCGCTGTCGGCGCATACGGCAGACGTATTTTTTGGCGTCGGTTGGGCATGACGCTCAAGCTGCGCGACAGGGTATATGAGTTGTCGGGCACCGACCCGATTAAGATAGCCATTATGGGCGCAGAACTGGTATTGAGCCCAACAAATGCTTAACGTAACCAATATCCCATCGGCGCGAGTCGTGTTTATCGACCCGCAAACAAACCTCATGTCGAGGTCTTGGTATCGGTTTTTCTTTAACCTGTTTGTGCTTACTGGTTCCGGTCAACCGCCCGCCGCGCTTACGCCGATTATCGTAACTGCGTCCCCGTTTGTTTACACCAATACAGCTGACTTGCCGGTGGACGTAATTGTCAGCGGTGGCAGCATTTCTAATTTGGAATTTTCCCGCGATGGTGTTACATTTTTTAACACCGGCAGTTATTATGGGATGTTTGGCTTATCGCCAGGAGATCATCTCCGTGCAACCTATACATCAACGCCGACAATGACTCTTGTTCCGAGGTAACTATGACTACTTACTTGACCCCCAGCCCCAAGATGCAATTCTTAGACGCCAATGGCAATCCATTGGTGGGCGGCAAACTGTACAGCTATGCCAGCGGAACAAGCACGCCTTTGACAACGTACACCGATTCGACCGGCGCGTCTGCAAACACAAACCCTATCATTCTTGATTCGCGTGGCGAGTGCAATTTGTGGCTCGGCGGCGCCAATTACACCTTGACGCTCAAGTCATCT
>Ga0304729_1000678_pt1 | contig 24081 bp, 25 predicted proteins | sample C_131016_MF_Meta_FD_190475 | JGI IMG/M metagenome (GOLD analysis project Ga0304729, IMG submission 190475) | Freshwater microbial communities from Lake Croche, Canada to study carbon cycling - C_131016_MF_MetaG (v2) (version 2) | ecosystem: Environmental > Aquatic > Freshwater > Lake | place... | reverse complement strand
CTTAAATTCGTATAAACGCATTTTCAGCACCCCTATTACTCACAAGTTATCCACAGGCACAATATGAAAACACCCCCACGGCAAATAATTGGCTTTATCCGCGAACCAAAAACATGGAATGCGGTTGCTTTTGAAACGGCCATACGCAATGATGTGGAAAATTCCACCGGCAACATTACTGCCGCTGACGAACTTTTGATTGGTGCGCTGGTGATGGTGATGGAAACCCTTTTGGAAAGCCACTTGGACTTGTTGAAGTCGGGGCCAACTTACCATTACCCATCGGGTGATGCGCCTAGTCCGCACTACAAGATTCGCACTGAATGCTTAGATAAAGCCATTAAGATACTTGCGGAACTGGCCCTGGTTGCCCGTGGCCGGCCTAAGAAATCCAACAAGACATCGGACGTAGATGAGTTATTCGCCTCTGCTTAACCCCGCATTTGAGTACGCAACTAGCGTAGTTCGCGGGGACATACTTGCCTGTGAGGATGTCCGGTTAGCCTGTCAACGGTTTTTGGATATGGTGGAGCGCAAAGATGCGCCATACGAATTTATCCCCGCCAAAGCGGAACATATCCTAAAGTTTGTCAGTTTCTGCAAGCACGTTAAAGGGCCGGATGCCGGTAAGTCAATTGCGCTCCAGCCGTTCCAAGTATTGTTCTTGGCGGCTATTTATGGCTTTCGGGATAGGCGGGATGTAAACATCCGGTGGACAACCGATGTAATCCTGTTTGTTCCACGAAAGTCTGGCAAAACAACTATTGCGTCTATCATTGCGCTCTACGAACTACAGTTTGGCGATGCCGGCCCCGAAGTCTTTACTTTGGCCACAAACCGCGAACAAGCGTCTATTTGCTTTGATTCTTCCAAAGCCATTGTGGAAAACATGAAATCCGAATTGGCGGCAAAGTTCATTATTTACCGCAGCGAACTGAAAAAGACGGGGGATAGTACAAGTACCTATCGGGCGCTTTCCCGCGATAACCGCAAATCCGGTGATGGCAAAAACCCGTCTTGTGCCATGATTGATGAGGCGGCGCAGATTGTGGATAGGCAGTCAATTGAGGTGCTGCATTCGGGTATGGGCGCTCGGAAAAATCCTTTGCGAATGTATTTGACTACCGCTAGTTTTACCAAGGAAACCAAGTTCTTTGAGGATTTAACCCACTTTAAGAACATGATTCGCGGCGCGTCCGGCGACAACAATCGGTGGTTTGGGCTTTGTTATAGCATTGATCCAGGCGATGAATGGAGCAATCCAGAGGTGTGGGGTAAGGCCAATCCCATGCTGGGAGTGTCTGTCACCCGTGAGCATATTGCACACATGGCAGAGGAAGCAAACGCAAAGCCAGCCAGCCTTAATGAGTTTCTTTGTAAGCAATTAAACATCTATGTCAGCGCCAATTCAGCGTGGATAGACAGGCGGTATTGGGACGAATCGGTAGACAAAATGCCGGAAAACAAACCCGAATCCACATTTATGGCATTTGACTTAGCGCATTCCCGCGACTTAAACGCCATTTGCACTTTGCATCGTTATTCGGAAGAAAATTTTTACGCTAAGTTTCAATTTTTCCTGCCGGAACAAGCATTAGGGTTTATACCTAATCATTACAAAAGCATTTATTTGCAAGCCATTGAAAGCGGTATTTTGCGGTTAACCCAAGGCAATGTTACCGACTTTCCAGAAATAGAATCCTATATAAAACAACAATGCATAGACTATGATGTAAAGGAAATAGGGTTTGATCCTTATAACGCCGCCTCCCTTGTGGCTAACCTTTATGGTGCGGGTTTACCCGTAAAGAAGGTGGGCCAAGGTATGGCGGTATTGTCTAACCCATCCAAAACTGCGGAACAATTGATTCAGAAAAAAGCCATTAAACATGATGGAAATCCTTTTATTGGGTGGCAACTTTCCAATTGCGAAGTGTTTGTAGATGTCAATTCCAATGTTAAAGTGCGTAAAAATGAAGCTGATCCTAGCGCCAAGGTGGACGGGATTATCTCCATGATAATGGCCCTGCATTGCCATTTGGACAATGTTTTTGTCAGTGAATCGTATGGTTTTAGATCATTAGAGTGGTAAAATCCCACGAAAATGGAGCGTAAACATGGCACTTCTTGATATTTTCAAACGAAAAGACGTTAAGGAAAGCAATACGCTTTTCGGACAAACTGCGCTTGGTAATAACATTGTTTACCAAGGCGACAACAAGAATCCGAATGTAAATACTCAGATTCTGTACGTCACCACCAGTTCGACAAATAATGCTGGCCGTCCAGTAGATATGTCGCTGTTGACGCGCAATTCCACCATTATTTCGTGCGTGGCGCTTAAAGCCAGAGCGCTATCCCAACTCCCAATTAAAGTAGTAAGCAAAGCGGACGATGGGACATATGTCGATGCAATCAAATCTGAATTGGTGGGGGCTCGGGATAAGGCAAAAGCCAAACAAGTTGCTAATTTATTGGCGCAACCAAATAACTTCCAATCCACCTATGAGTTTTGGTATCAATGGCTTATGTGGTATGAGCTTTCGGGCGAAGCGTTTACCTTATGGTGGCGCAAAGATCAGAAGAACAGCATGGATACCCCGCTGGAGATGTACCTGCTGGACTCTACGCTTATCGCCGTAACCATCACGCCTACCCGCTATCCGTCTTACCGCTTATCTACCCCAAGCTATGGATTTTCGCGGGATGAGCCGCTTGCGTCCCATCAAGTGATGCATTGCAAGGATATGAACTGGCAAGGTTCTGCTGGTTTTAACAAAGGTATTTTGGCTGCTGAATTGGTGTCGTTGGATCAGGACATTGACTTGTACGCTAATTATGTAATGCAAAACGGCGCAAAGCCCTCGGGTATGTTTACCACCGAGCAAGTGATTGCAGATGCCAAATACAAAGAAATTGCCGCCCGTCTGAAGGAAGCATGGAGTTCAATGGTGGGAAGCCGCCAATCCGATCCTAGTAAGCCTGGACAGGGTATGTTGTTAGATCAGGGCATGAAATACACGCCTTTAAATATGCTTACCCTGCAAGATACAAATGCCGCCGCCTTAAAAGATCAAACCATGAAGCGGATTTGCGCTTTGTTTGGCGTACCGCATCAAATGCTATCGGTGGGCGGGGAAGGAAAATTCAATAATACCCAAACCCTGTTGGATGAGTTTTACAAATCCACCATGTACCCGACTTTGGTTAATGTTCAGCAGAAACTCAAGCAACATTTGTTCCAGGGTTATCCCAACCTAGCAATTGAGTTTGATACTTGCAACTTCCTAAAAGGCGCTCCGCTGGATCAAATGAATTTTGCTACCGCAGGGGTTACCGCTGGAATAATGACGCCAAATGAGGCCCGAGAGTACCTTGGAATGCCCCAAATTGACGGCGCGGACGAATTGAAGGATACTAATCCCGTGGAACCGATTGCGGGAACTTCCCCCCAAGATACCGGCGGCGGCGGCGGTAATCAAACAAAAAAGATGAATATTGGCAAGAAATGATAGACTTAGCCCAATTGCTTGCACTACAGAAAAAGTATAATAAGCCCAAAAAGCGGGTAAGTGCGCTAGAATTACCTACAATATACGACATTGATTTAACAAAAGTCGATGAGGTAATCAATGACTCAAAATTTAAAAATGCTGTGCGAAGCCCGTTTAATCGTAGAGAAATCGGGCAATACCGGCAAGATTGAAGCTACTGTTACTACCTGGGGAGCCCGTGAGGGTGCAGATGGTAGGCGTTTTAATTATCAGCCAGAAGGCTTTATGGATTGGGCCGAATCTTTTGCTAAAGGCGGCAAACCACTTCCCATGTTTTTAAATCACCAATCGGACGCAATGCCGGTTGGCGAGTGGACATCCTTTGAAATGGATGATTCCGGCATGACGGCGCAAGGACGTATTTACATGAATACTACTGCCGGAAAAGATATTTACACCGTAATGCAGGAATCCCCGCAAATGTTTGGCGGTGTTTCTGTTGGCGCTTATGCCGAAGATTATCAAATGGTTAATGCCGATGGCGAACCCGATCAATCCGATGAGGCATATTTCCAAATCACTAAAGGTGGATTGCGTGAGGTATCTATCGTGATGTATCCCAACAACCCCGAGGCAAATGTCAACAAGCTGGAGTTTTTTCGGCCTGATGGCTCTGCCGATTTAAAGATTTTGGAGCAAGCCTTGCGTGATGCAGGACTATCCAAGAGTGATGCGGTTGCCGCTGCATCTACTTTCAAAAAGGTGCTTGAGCAGCGTGACGCTGTTGTAGTGCCTGTTGAAACTGCACCAATTCTGAGTGATTCTGATGCGGAGGCAACCAAAGCGGAAATTCTCGCGGCTCTTGAGCAACGCGAACTTCTTAAAACTCTCGATAAACGACTGAAAGGTTAATTATGTCTAAAGAAATCATTGAAAAACTGGACGCAATCGAAGCGGCTCAAGCCGAAAAGATCAGCGCCACCGAAGCAAAATCTATTGCTGCTGTTGAAGCCGCAAAGGTAGAAATGCAAGAGAAAATTGCTGCCCTGGAAGCTAAAGTTGCTTCTGTGCAAGCACCCGCAATCATTCAAGCACCGGCCAAAACCATTCGTGGTGATGTCAACCGTAATGTGCGCGAACAACTGACTCAGTTCTACAAAGCTAACAACCGTGTAGAAAAAGAATTGAAGATGTTTGCTGATGAAAGTCAATACGATGCGTATTTGCGCGAAGCCTCGGCCCTTACTGGCGGCGGCGATGGCAAAGGTGGCCGTACTGCTTACGATCCCACATTCGTTGCTCTGCGCTTGGCTAATCCCATGCGTGGAATATCGCGTACTGTTGCTACCGATGGTTCCAGTTATCAGTTTCGTGTAAAAACGGGCAATGCTGGCGCTGCTTGGGGCTATGGTATTCAGAACAATGGTACGCCCACTACTGAAGACACCACCATTTGGCAATTGGTTCTGCAAGACTTGAATGTTCAATTCCCAATCCGTACTGCGGCTTTGGACGACATTGATGGTTTGGAAGCAAATGTGGTTGATGATATGCTCCTGGAATTCGCCCAGGCAGAAGCGCAATCGATGATCCAGAACACAGACCAGGGCGCAACATCGTTGCCCTACGGTGGTTCTAATGGTTTGCGTGGTTTGGATCAGTATGCTGGTTCTAATAGCACCTATACCGGCGGTACAACTTCTGTTGCTGCTTTTGGTTCTAGCGGCACTGGTTCTACTAGCGGTTTGCATAGCCTGGCTACCTACGATCAATTGACTTCTAACGCTAATACGGTTGGCGCAAATGCCATCACTTATAAAGACGTTATTAACTTGATCTATGCGTTGCCACAGCAATACTGGACTACCAATGCCAAGTTCATGGTTAACCCCGTGCTGGCACAGGCAATCCGTGGCTTGCAAGATACCAATGGCCGTCCGATTTTCAACTCTGTTGAATCTCTGAATCCAGACGGTATCATCGGCCAGTTGTTGGGCTTTGACGTTGTGATGAACAAGTATCTGGACACTCCTAGCCAGACTACTACTGGTTCTGCCGGTACTAACAGCTTGTACCCAATGTACTTTGCTGATTGGAGCCGCTTCCACACAATCGTGGATCGTCTGAACATGGTTATGCGGAGATACGACCAGACGCAACCAGGATATATTACATTTTTCGGGGAAAAACGCCTTTGCACAAGCGTTCGTGATCCGAATGCTGGTGTGCGTTATCGTTCTACCGGAACTGCAACCTAATTGTTGCCTTGGTGGGGGCTGCGGCCCCCGCCTTTTTCTCAATCCGAAAGTATCACCATGACTATTACCGAAAAAATCCTTACGGGCATTAAGCAAACTATCAATGAGGGTGGCAAAGTAACCATTGACTTGAAAGAAGCATCAAGCCTTACGGGTTCTGGTGATACCAAGGGTGGACGCACTTTATTTGATGACGCATTCGCAGCATTGCGTTTTGCAAACCCGATTCGACAAGCGGCGCGACAAGTTGTTCGTGCTGGACAAAGTTCTGTGCAATTTGTTGCCAAAGTTGGTAACAGCACAAACCAAACAAATCCTTGGGGATATACGTTTACCGCTGATAGCGGAACGCCCGCAACCGACACATCTATTTGGCAATTGCCCACTCGCGTGATTACGGCACAACTACCGATTCGTACTGCGGTGCTGACAGATGTAAATTATTTGGATGAAACCCTTGTTCAAGATTTGATGCAAGAGTTTGGCGCTGTTGAGGCCGCATCCATGATTTTGAACAACGATCAGGCTGGCTCTACAACCACCGCATACGGCGCTACAAGCGGTTTGCGTGGGCTGAATATGTACACGACTGCCAGCGCGTCAGCATACGGTTCTAGCGGCACTGCAATTACCAATGGTATCCATAGCATTGCAACCGTAAGTCAAGCGGCAGCGGCTATTTCGTACAGCGACATTACCGATATGGCTCGATTGTTCCCTGCCCAATATTGGACGCTTCCAGGTACTGCATGGATGATGCATCCGCAGACAATCCACGATCTACGCAATTTGGGCGGCACAGCAATCAAGCAATTTGCCGAGGTTGGTGATTCCGATGGCGGTTCTGTTGTTTATATTTTTGGTTTCCCTGTGATTCCCAATCCTTATATGCAATTGGTGGGCGCTGGGAACTTCAGCATCTATTTGGCTAACTGGCCCAACTTTGTAACGATTGCTGACATTGAAGAAATGACGGTGCAAGCATTCGATCAAACAACGCCTGGTTTTATAAATCTGTATGCGGAAAAGCGTCTTGCTAGTACCGTTCGTGATCCATTTGCCGGTATTCGTTTAGTGGGCGTTTAATATGCCAGCAGATACCGTCATGGCTGGAGTGCCCTACGGGGCAGTCACCCGCAACCCGTTTAATTACGTCAAGGTTGAACAAATCAACCGCGACAATCAAACGGCATGGTTGACGCTGGAAGAAATCACCCAACAGTTAAACCTGTTTGGCGATGAAAGCCAAGACACTTACATTTCCGCATTGGAATTGGCTACCCGCCAAGCGATTGAAGACTATTTAGGGTTGTCTATTTTTAGCCTGACGTACAGGGTGTGGTACGGCATTGAAAGCCTAGTGTCCTCGCCTATTTGCTTTGATTTGCCCGAAGTTAGTCAAAATTTCAATAGCGGCCAAGCTGGAATTACAGTTAATTCGTTGGCATATTGGAATGATAACTTTCCACCTACGTTAGTGACAATTGCCAGTTCCAACTATTACTATGATGCCTCTGGTAACAAAGTGATTGTGAATAGTCTGCCGACATCAATCAATTCGGTAATGACGGCTCCAATCGTGATTGAGTATTCGACGGTGGCTAACCCGATTTCGGCTTATCCGGTGATTAAGCAAGCCGGCCTGTTATTGCTGACTCACTTGTACAACAATCGTAGCAATACCGTGGATAGCAATCTTAAAGAAATCCCGTTTGGCGTAGCTACCTTACTGCGAAATTACAAACCTTTGGTGATGTAAATGGCAATAGCACGGTTTGAGAACATTACGGTAAATAGGCTCACCTTTGGTGTAAGTACCTTTGGTGAGCAAAGCACGACTGTTACCCAATGGTTCCAAACCCGTGCGCGTGTGCATTCGGTTGCTAACCATGTGAAGATCAGCGAAAAGTATCGCGTCTATTCCGATATTGTTGACTTTACGTTGAACTATACGCCAAACACAAAAGAGATGATAGATAACCAGAATCTGTATTCAATCAATTGGCGCAACTTTGATTGGCGCATAGACAATGTGCGTGAAGCCGATGATCGAATGACGGTAAAGATTATGTGCGTTCGTAACGATCCTGTGGCGGCGGTGTAATGGCACAAAACAATCCCGTAGACTATGCAAAAGCAATCCAATATCAATTGGCTAACATTGTCACGCCTGTGCCTGTATACGCCAGTTTTAATCGGAATTACGCTACTCAGCCTAAGTTTCTGGTTTGGAATTTACGCAATGTTCATCAGCCGGTTTTTACTGGACAGAATCAAAACAATAAAGGTATAGATCGCCCCATATTCCAGATTTCAATATTTACCCAAAATATTGAGGATGGGTTTACAATTAGTAATCAAGTTCTTCAAGCGTTGCATGGATATTCGGGGCAGTTTGGTGGATCAAGCGGCTTTTGGATAAGTAAAGCGGATGTCAATTGGCTTTACAACTCATACAATAATGAAGAAAAATTGGCAGAGATATTTCTTGACTGCACACTAGATATTCCAACATAGAACATTTGTTTAACTTTGAAGGAAACTTAAAATGGCTTTACCTAATAAATTGCTACCTGGCTTTAGCGCCACAATGTACGCACAACCCGCCACTACTCCTACCGTATTGACGCTTGCTCAATTGTCTACCGTGGCAAGTGTGGCGGCTATTGCGGTAACTGGCAATTTGATGAATATTGAGGCAGTTCCTGCTTTCGGACAGGATGATGCAGTCGCCTCGTTCACTGTAGCCGGTTCGCGTCAATCGGACAAGATTCCTAGCCAATCTGCACCGACATCTTTGACGGTTACTGCTGCTTGGAATCCTAGCGATGCAGTCATCAATACTTTGCTGCGTACCGATGCTTATAGCGGTACTGTGGATCGTACTTTTGTGATTGCAGCTACTGATGGCACAAACATTGTGTACTACTCTTTTGTTGGCCGTGTATCTCAATTTCAAATTGATGCAGCCCCTGGCGCTGAATCAAAATGCAATTTCACTATCCATCCTCGCGGCAACCTGTACGGTTGGTGCAATAACGCTTAATAAGGAGCAACATCATGGCAGCACCAGCAGTAGTTCTACCAGGCTTTTCAGCCTCGATGTGGATGCAAACAGGCGCATCCCCCACGGCATTTTCCACCGCAAACTTGGCAGTGTGGACAGGCCAAGTAGCCACTATCGTAGGCACAGCAGCCAACGGTACAGGCGCAGCAGGTACGGCGCTTAATGTTGAGGCGGTTCCCGCTTTCGGCCAAGACGATGCCGTAGCCTCCTTCATGGTTGCTGGAGCGCGTCAAAGCGACAAAATCCCAACGCAATCGGCTCCCACAAGCATGACTATCACTGCGGCATGGAATCCATCGGATGCCGGCCTTTTGTTGATTCGTGGTGATGCTTATAGCGGCGTGATTGATCGCACTTTTGTGGTGGCTGCGGTTGCCGGTGCAACTACGATTGCATATGCCTTTAATGGCCGTGTATCGCAGTTCCAAATTGACGCTGCTCCTGGTGCTGAAGCCAAATGCACGTTTACGATTCACCCCCGTGGTAATCAATATGGTTGGAGCAATACCTAATGTCTGAACAACTTACCGCCGCGCTGGAGGTGCTAACCAGCACTTATCAAGACTTGGACATGATTGCCCAAGGATTGGTAGTAGACGCTGCGGAAGTCGCACAAGCACTTTCCTCTACCGAAGTTGATTCGGCAGAGGGAGTTGCTTTGCGAGTTCTTGCAAAACACAATCTTTATACGGCCCCTACACGATACACCCCACCCTCCGAGGAATAAATGGAAACTAAAATACAAAACACAAATGACTTACTAGGGTTCTTGGTAACCCAATCCGAATCCCGTAAAGATTGGTTTGGGTTCCACCAACAACGCATGACGGCGGTAACGCTGGCCCATGAGATCGCAAGGCATCATGCCGATAAGATGACTCCCGATGAAGTAGTGTCCTACGCATTGGAATTGAACAACAAGATTTACCACAAGATAATTAAAGGATAAGAAATGAGCATTTCAAATAAACTTGGTGCGGACTATGAGGCCATTCGCGCTGCCGCCCGATTTAAAACCATTCATGTAAAACTAAATGACATTGAATTTGATTTGAAGGTTCGCATTCCCGTTAAGCGGGAAATGGAAGCAATCACGGCAACAATTTCCGATCCCGATGCGGATCGCGTTAATGTCGTTTATGAAAGCCTTGCCGCCCCATTGCGTAAAACATTGGATGAAGCGGAAGAAGGGTTTTTAGAAGCCCTTAATGCTGACAAAGAAAAAATCAAAATTACCGACAATGATTTGGTGATTGACGGTAATTCGGTTCGTAACCTTGCCAAGATGACTGTAATTTGGCAAATGCAAGTAGAAAAGTATTTCTCTCTTTTGCAATCAGCTACCGGAGAACCTATTACAGAATCGTTTGATGAGATCGCGGAAGAATTCCCCGAATCTATTATTAAGGAAATTGTCAGCAAGATTGATGAAGCAATCCGGCCAAACTACAAAGAAGCAAAAAAAAACTAAGGAAATCAATTCGCAGCCAAACACGGGCAGCAATGATTTTTAATGGACATAGTGCGGAAAGTATAGATAAAATAGATGAGGAAACATTTACAGAAATTTGTGTAATGTTTTCCGATGGTATTTTGGGCAATAAAGGGACGTTTGATGCCATAACCCCTTTAACGACAGCGGTGTTTAATTACATTCGCCCATCAGGTGCGCCAGCATATAAATCGGAAAACATTTTTCCTTGGGTTGTAGAATACGAAAAGAACCCAGATTTGGAGTTGCCAAAACAAGACATGATAAGTAATGCGTTGCTTTCATTTATGATGCAAGCACCAGGCTTTAGCATGGAGAAAATAAATGGCGACAGAACAGTTCCAAGTTGAAGGGTTTGATGCCTTATTTGCCGCAATGGATGAAATGTCCGAGGAAATAGGCAAAGCGAAAACTGATCGCATTTGGAGAAATGCGCTTAAAGTTGCTTTTGCTCCCGTCTTGGAAGCCGCCAAAGCTAACGCCCCAAGAGATACGGGCCAGCTTGCGGATAGGATGTACATGAAAGTGCATCGTCCTAATTCCGGTGATCGCCGCAGCAAATATTACGTTGAAGGCGAAACCTTTATGGCTAGGGTTTCTACTAGTAGTTTGCGCGATGATTCGGTTGCCACTCACGTTTTAAACAAGCGAGGCATATTTCAAAAGGTTTGGCGCAATCGTCATCCAGTTGCACTTGCTCAAGAATTTGGCACGGCAAGCACCCCCCAACATCCTTTTTTGCGTCCGGCATTGGAACAAAATGTAGGCGAAGTAATCACTTTGCTTGGAACATATTTACAATTTGCTATTGAGGAAGTGGCCCGTAAAGCCACCAAGAAAGGTTAATTATGTCAGCGCAAATAGCATCACTATCAGTAAAACTTGGACTTGTCACGGCTGGATGGACAAAGGACACCGCCGAAGCACGTAAAAGTGCCAAAGAGTTGCAAAGTTCGTTTAACGAATTAGGCGCAAACGTCAAAGAATTGTATAAACGTTTTCAAGAATTAGGCGGTACAACAAGTCTTACCGCACTTGGCCTTGGTGAATTGGTTAAAAGTACATTAGAGTTTTCTAATCAAACTAAAGATTTGGCATCAGCCTATGACATATCTATTGCTAAAACTTTGCAATTTAAAGATGCCGTAATGACATCTGGCGGCAATGCTGAACAAGCAGGAACAATGTTGTCCAAAATGTTTAGCGAAATTGCTAATGCACAAAGTGGCACAGAAAATTCAATTGCTTTATTTGAAAGCATGAATATTTCTATTGAAGATTTAATTAAATTAAAACCAGAAGATCAAATAAATAAAATTGTTGAAGGAATTTCTCATATTGGAAATAAAGCCGAACAAATAAAAGTAATTAAATCACTTGTAGGAAAAGGCGGTGTTACTTTATCGTTTGAAGAATTAGCAGAAAAAGTTAATCAATCAACTGAAGAATTTCAAGGGCATGATAAAGCACTTCAAAAATTTGCTGAAACAAGCGAGAATTTAAAACGTTCAATGGATAATTTAAAATTGGCTTTTGCTGATTTGTTTTCTCCTTTTATTGGCGATGGATTAATTGGCGTTGAAGCATTTAAAACTGCATTGCTTGCTATTACAAGTTATGTGGTAGTTTCTCAACTTGCGGAAATTGCAATTATTGCAACCGAAATAGCCGAAGCTATGGCGGCTGGCGCGGTATTCACTAGCGCAATGACATTAAATATTCCAATGATTGCCGCTTCATTAGCGGCTATTGGTGCAATTGGTGTTTATAAATTAACCAAATCAAATAAACCAGCAGAACATGGCGGCGCAGCAAATCATGGCGGTGAATCCGGTGGTGGTTCGGAAGAATCTATTAAAAGAGAATCCGATGCACTTGCAGGAAAAGTTGCATTGCAACGTGAAATGCTTGGCATTATGGAAAAAATGGATGCTGCCAAAATTAGAGCAATTGCCGGTGATAAATATAAAGCCGATTTGGATCAAATTGAAGCAACGCGATTGGGGGAAATTGCTAAAGCAGAATCTACCCATACTGAAAATCTTGCAAAACAAAAATTAAGCAAACGTGAAATTGCTTTGTATGAAGAACAATATAAATTGGATATTGAAACAGCTAACAAAAAAGCGCAAGGTGCTAATGCAATTGCAAAAGCCGAACGGGATCAAAAAGTAAAAAGCATTGAAGAAGAAACATTTTGGAAAAGTGTTTCCTACAATTGGGATAAAGCCGATGACGAATTAAGGATGAAAGCCTTAATTACTGGATCGTATGAAATACAAATAGCACAAGAGCGCAATAACAAAGAACGTGAATTATCCAAATTATTGCAAGACAACGAAAAAAATCTTAAAAATAAAAGTGATGTTGAAGTTAAATCAATAGACAAACAATATGATTTAGATGTTAATGCAACAGAAGAAAGATTTAAGCGCAAAATTGAATTAATAAAAGCCGAACGCGATAAACAACTTCAATCTATTAAACAACAATCAACTTATCAACAAATTCTAAATGACTTGGATGCGGACAAGTTACGCATGGATATGCAGCATTACTACATATCGCAAAACGAATATGACGTTCAAGTAGAAAATCTTGCATTACAAAGACGGCTTGCGGAATTTGAACAAAAACGGATAGATGCCCGTTCCAAATTAGGTGAAGGTGCGGAATTAACTGCAACTCTTGCCGGAATAGACAAAGAAGTTGAAGGCGAAAAACGCTTGCACGAAATTCGATTGCAAGCTATTGCGCTTACCGAATACCAGCAAACCACATTCTCAGAAGGATGGGATAAAGCCTACCGCGACTTTATTGATGCAACAAAGCAAGAAGGCAAAAAAGGCGCCGATGAATTTAGTTCTGTTATTAGTACCATGAATTCTGCGTTAGATAACTTTGTAGAAACTGGCAAGTTATCGTTTAGTGATTTAGCCCAAAGCATTATTAAAGACTTGTTGAAAATTGAACTTAGAGCATCGGCAAGCAACTTGTTAAAAAGTCTTGGAGGCAATAGCGGTGGCGGCAGCTTGTTTGGCTTGATTGGTTCAATCTTTAGTAGCGGTAGTGGATTGTCATCTATGCCAGCCGGTGTACGGGCGGCGGGTGGTGATGTAACCGCAACCGATTCTTACCTTGTTGGCGAAAAAGGGCCAGAGATGTTTGTTCCAAATACGGGCGGCACAATCATTCCGACAAACCAAATTGGCAACATGGGAAGCACGACAAACGTGACAAATTACAACATCAATGCCATTGATACCAAATCTTTTGAAGATCGTATCCTTGGCAGTTCTAAGGCGGTGTGGGCGGCAAATGCCTATGGCGCTAAAAATATCTCTGTCGGGCGCGGGAGAACATAATGTCGTTTCAAACCATATTTAACATTAGTCAATCCATTAGCGTCCAAAACCGCCGGACGGTTGGACAGCAAGTCAGTCGCTCGGGCCAAGTTCGCGTGGCGCAGTACTTGACATCTGTGCCGTGGAACTTTGTTGTCAAGCCTCACAACTTTCTGTACTACCCGCAAGTTCGGGATGTGATCCAAACGATTGACAATTACGACAGACAGATTCCGCAGACAATTAGTTTTTCTGGCGCTAACCTTAATTGGTTTAACGCTTATCAAGGCGGCTTTACATCGGCACAAGCATCGGCACTTACATTGTCCACGGTTCCTGCGGCTAATGCGACTACCATCACGGTGGGGAATCTTCCGGCCATTGGTGCTGCGGGGGCATCGGGATTGATTTCGGCCACCACCGTGGCATTTGCTGCTGGCGACTTCTTGCAAATAGGAATTTACTCTTACAAAGTAACGGCCCAAGTTTTGCGTGGATCAGGGACAACCATTAGCGTTACCTTACACCGCCCTGTTATTGGAACGGTAACTGCTGGAACATTGGCTGGGGTGGGTTCGGCTTGCACTTTTTATTTGCTTGCGTCACAATGCCCAACATATACACTTAACCCAATGACAAGTGGCGCATTCGTTCAATGGGACGGCGACTTTGTATTTATTGAGGACATTACAGGATGAGTACCACAATGACGGCTCTGTCGAGCCCATCAATCGTACAGGCAGAATTTATCCGGTTGACTACCACAACTGATACTTATTACTTTTGTAATGCGGCATCGGCCATCACTGTCAATGGAATGACGTTCACCAATCTTGGTAGTCTGTTGTCCATATCTCCGATTGATAGAAACATCAAGGCTACATCTACTGACTTGGCAATCCAGCTTACCGGCGTGGACGGTTCTAACGTGGCAACAGTTTTGGCAGCCAACATCAAGGGTTCTAACATTGATGTATGGCGCGGATTTTTGGATAGCCAGAATCAAATCATTACAACGCCTAGTCAGCAGTTTTTTAAGCGATACACAGGCATTGTGTCCAACGCATCCATTACAGAGCAGTTTGACGATCAAATGCGCGTAAGGATAGCCACTGTAGGCATTAGCTGCGCCAGCTTCCGCACCATCCTTGAAAATCGAATACAAGGCATTAAGACTACGCCCAAAGCATGGAACTTTATTTATCCTAACGATACGTCTATGAATCGGGTTCCAATCATTGCTTCTACTTACTTTGACTTTGGTGCGCCACCTATTCAATCAAGCCAATCAACAACAAATACACCAAGTGCTGTTGGGCATGGTTCTGGTGGAACAAATATATCTACTGAGCCAATGGTTAAAACATTCAAGGGATAGCATGATAAGACAGGCGACAAAATACGATATGCCGGTTTTGATAGAGATGATGCGGGAGTATTCAGCGCAAGCACCTATTGAAGCCATACGACAAAAGCAAGCCCACAACGAAAGCCATGTTGCTCAATTGATAATAACAATGATGGCCGGAAAAGGGTTTGTACTGATTGATAATGAGAATCGTGGATTTCTAGCGGCAATGGTTATTCAAAACTTCTGGTGTCCTAGTGTTATAGAGTTGCATGAGATTGCATGGTGGGTAAAGCCGGAACATCGGGAAAGCACTGTTGGCGGTAGGCTATGGAAAGAATTTGACAAGAGGGCGCAAGAAATGATTAATGATGGCAGGGTGACTTTTGCTTGTACTTCTGTGCTGGCAAACTCCCCATTTATTGATTACACAAAGCGCGGATACAAGCTAATGGAAGCAACCTTTTTTAGAGAACAATAAAATGCCAGCATCACTTATTCTTGCCGCTATATATGAAACAACAGCATTAGCAATTACTGCATTGGGTACGGTTGGATATGCTGCGGCTACCTTTGCTATCAACTTTGTAGTGTCTGCAATTATTGCCCGTTCATTTGCTCAAGATCAAAACGCTAATGCTTCCGTTGATAATGGCGTAAGACAACAAATACCACCGGCCACTACAAATAGCATTCCAATTGTTTATGGTGATGCGTATATGGGTGGTACTTTTGTGGATGCCGTTTTATCGGTAGATCAAAAGTGTATGTACTATGTACTAGCGGTTTCTAGCATTAGTCCTAATGGGCAATTTACTTTTTATCCTATTGAAGTAATAAACGCTGGTGACTTTGTTATTAACACAAGGTACAAAATTGAATCAGTTGGAACTACAGACTTTACATTGATTGGCGCATCATCTAATACTGTTGGTACATGGTTTGTTGCTACCGGCACTGGATCGGGAACTGGAAACGCATCAAAAGGAAGTATGTACTATGGTGATCGCGTCATTGAATTTGATGCAACTGATAGATCAAAAGTAATTAGCCTGACAGATAGTGCCGGCAATGTAGACACAAAAATTAGCGGACAACTTTATATTGGTTTTTACACATCAACCGATGATGGCGTAATAACAAGTGTTAATTGGTATTCTCCCGATACCGTGATTGGAACTGCATCACCAGGTGGTAGTCCGGTGGCGGCTGCAAATGCGTGGACAGGAACACGCCAAATGAATGGACTAGCGTTTGCAATTGTTAAATTGTTTTATTCACAAGAAGCCGGAACAACACAACTCCAGCCAATTACATTCCGTGTGGGCCATGCCTTAAATAACACCTATGTGGCAAAGCCTGGTGATGTTTGGTTTGATTACATAAGCAATGAAACCTATGGCGGCGGGATGTTGAACAGTTCAATGCCTACCACTAATGCGGGTTCTTTTGTGGTTGGTGAAACTTATAAAATTTCAAGTCTTGGAACAACTAGCTTTACATCAATTGGTGCAATCAGCAATTCTGTAGGCGTATGGTTTGTTGCTACTGGAGTTGGTTCTGGCACTGGTACAGCAATTTTATCTACGATAGTTGATTACTCATCTGCCATAGCATTAAATACTTATTCCGAATCTTTGATTCCATACACCCCAAGTACGGGTGGCACGGCAAACATACAAAGGTATCGTATCAATGGTGTATTGGATACAGGACAAAACGTTTTGTCTAATATTGATCGCATCATGGCCGCTTGCGATAGTTGGAATCAATACAATGCCGCTACCGGAAAATGGACAGTTGTTATTAATCGTGATGCAAGTTCTACATTTGCATTTGATGATACCAATGTTATTGGTGAAATTAAAACATCATTGTTAGATATTTCTAATTCCATTAATCAAGTAGAGGCAAGTTTTCCCAACAAATTAAATAGGGATCAGCGTGATGTTGTTTATCTTGAAACACCATCCGGACTTCTATATGCCAATGAACCAATAAATAAATATTCATGCAGTCTTGATTTGGTAAACCATTCGGTTCAAGCAACATATCTTGCTAACCGGATGTTAGAGCAAGCGCGTGAGGATTTGCTGGTAACCATTTCTGCCGCCTATCCCGCCATCCAAGTAGATGCCGGCGATGTGGTTACATTGACAAATAGTTCTTATGGTTGGGATAACAAATTATTCCGAGTAATGAAAGTAAGCGAGGTATCTTTGCCTGATGGCAATCTTGGCGCATCTTTGGATTTGAATGAATACAACGCTGCCGTTTACGACAACGGTTCAATTACCGCATTTACACCAACACCAAATAGCAATCTTGCATCGGTGCAGTTTTTTTCTGGAGTAAGCCCTCCGGTTGTTTCTTATTCTAATCCAACAGCAACAATTCCATTTTTTAATGTGCAAGTAACTACACCAGCAATTGGGCGTGTTACAGCGGTGACGGCGTTTTATACAACAGTTGCAACGCCATCAATTAGTGATTGGAGTGTTTTATATAAATCCTACGCTCCTACAAATGGCGCATTGGCTAATAGCACAACATTAACATTTCCAAATAATCAATTACCAGCAAACACCTATTACTTTGGTGCTATGGTAGAAAATGAAATTGGACAAAGTTCCATTACAGGAACAAGCAGTTCATTTACTTGGATACCTACTGGAACGGTTGGATCGCAAACCGCACAAGTTTATTTGTACCAATGGGCGCTAACAACGCCATCTAGCCCCACAGGTAACTCTACCTATACATGGGCAACAGCCACCAATTCTGGATACACAGGCGGGGCTGGATGGAGTGTGACTATCCCTGCCAATCCTGGCACGGCTAATTATCAGCTTTGGCAAGCTGGACAAGGCATTACCGCCTTTGCGGGTACGGCCACTACTAGTGTGGCATGGGCTGGCGCATCCATCACATCTATTGCTCAAAATGGCGCAACAGGCACTGCTGGAACCAATGGAACGCGCACGGCATTGTTAAGCCTATTCCAATGGAGTTCTACACTTCCGACAACTTATCCATCAGGGACTTCTACCTATACATGGGCAACCGGCGCATTCACGAATCCGGCCACATTAAATGGTTGGAGCCAATCACCAGGCGCGGGTTCGGCTGGACAAAATCTTTATGAAATAGATCAGCGATATTCAGATCAATTAACCACAAGCACAAGCACAGTTACATGGAGTTCAACTACTGTCTTGTATGTTGGCGGGTTTGGTTCAAATGGCGCTACAGGTGCTACAGGGGCAACAGGCGCTAGTGGTACAAAATCCATTACCGTAAGTTCATATCAATGGCTTACATCGGCTCCCTCAATCCCAACGCAACCATTTACCTATACATGGAGTACGGGCGCAGTTAGCGCATATCCATCGGGATGGACTGCTGCGGCCCCCGCCGCCCCTGGAAGCGGATATACACTTTATCAATTGAATGTAATTGTTACCGATACTGCGACTGCCACAACAAGCACAACCAATTGGAGCAATTCACAACTTAATACGGTTGGTTATCGTTTGGATGGAAGTATTGGCCCACAAGGTAACAATGCCCGTCTTATGTATGGTAAAGCCACATCAGGCACAACATTTACAGGAACAGATACAACTTCCGGCGGTACAACTTATCCTGATACTGCATTACATTTTGGAGTGTCTGGAATAACATGGCAAGCCTCGCCTCCAACATTGTCTGTAAATGAATCCCTTTTTCAATCGGACGGCATTTACACAACCGGCGGCAGTACTCTTTGGCAAACGCCTTACCTATCTAATCTGAAAGTAGGTTCGCTATCTGCTATTTCTGCCAATCTTGGTGTGGTAAACATTGCCACATCGGGCAATCTTAATTCTGGCAAAACATCTTATACCGATACAACTGCTGGTTTTTTCTTAGGCAATGATTCGGGAACGCCTCGCCTTGCAATTGGCAATAGCACTAATTCAATGCAATGGAGTGGAACCGCATTAAATATTACTGGCGATATTACCGGCGCATCTAATATTGATATTAGCGGCAATGCAAGATTTCGCGGAACAGGTGGAACGGGTTGGAGTGGTTTGGGAACTGTTGGATTAATAGTTAACGATACATCAACAGCGCAATTTGGCATTATTGCTAGTTCAAATACTACAAGCAAATCAGCAGTTTATGGATCAAACTCTAATAGCATTGGATATGCGGCGCAATTTCTTAATGTTATTGGAGCAGGAACAGGAGTAACATTAGCATCATCAGGTTATGATATTTCATTAACTGCGGGGCAAATTAAATTTTCAAGCACTCCAGTTTCTAGTACTGATGTAAATACTTTGGATACTTATGCTGAAGGAACATGGACTTCAACATTTACTAATTTTGGTACTGTTTCTTCTTCTACGGCGCAATATACAAAAATTGGTAGGGTTGTTACATTTACATTGATAGTAAATATTTCCGCAGCCGGTTCAAGCGCATCTATTACTAGATTTACATTGCCATTTTCATGTAATGCTTCAACAGCATTTAGCATATATGTAAATAGCATTAGTCCACAATCATCGGGCGGATGGTATCAAGCATTAGCCGATAGTGGAACAAGCGTTCAATTATCTTATGTCCCAAATGGTTCTAGCGGAAATTTTTGTGCTGGTAATTTTGTTAGTGGCACACAAATAGTAATATCCGGTTCTTATAACGCAACAGCATAAAGGTTAATCATGGCAAACTATAACGAAACTCCCGTGGCTGGAAGTACTTGGACTCGTTGTTCAAGTGTATATATTGGTAATAATTATGGTGTAACGCCAACAATTACATTTGGCGAACAACAATTAATTGCATTGGACAATCTTTCTCCTTTGGTAGTAAATAGCAATACCAATTGTTCAACAGAATTTAATGGGGCATCCAATATTGTGATTCTTGATCCGACAACCGGAGCGCCAACTGGACAGACGGTTACCCAGCAAGAGTTGTACAACATCCTTTATAGTCTGTATATTGCAACCGCACAGGCGCGGGATACTTCCCAAACGCCAGCAATTTAGTGTAGAATAATTTAACAAGACAAGAATCGTAACCCTGCGAGTGCGCGGGGGGCGTCACCACCCGAGGAAGGGGAACATCTTGGCTATCTTTAACAAGAATACCCTGGCGCAAGTCAGCGGTTTTTCTAACTCTATCATTGCCGGTGAATTGGTTTACAACCAAAAAACTTACTGGAATCTTGCGCTTACCAATACCGCTGGCAATCCTATTGATTTGACAGGCGCGACTATTGATGCGTCCATACTCCGCAGATCAGTTACCAACATTGTGGATACCCGCAATGGATTGACGTTTGATATTGCCGACTACACGGTGTCAACGCCAAGCCCTATTGCCTTGACTATTTCCAATCGGGTGGATGCGTCCGGCACGTTCACAATGTTGATTGATGAATCAACTTGGAGTGTCGCATCTACTGATACGCAATTGGACATTAATGCGACAAATTGCGTTGGCTTTAGTGGCCGACTCAAAATCTCTTTTGCCGCTTCCGGTGCAACCCCTGCCGATGACAGCATTATTTTTTTGCTGTTCTTGGTGCGTTCGGATGGAGTAACCAATTAATGGCTAACATTGTCGCTAATGTTGTCGATGGCAATAGCATCAATTTAGTTGTAACGCCGCCGACAACCCAAATTGTTACCATTGATCGTGGATTAGCTGGCCCTACTGGCCCCGCTGGCCCTACAGGCCCACAAGGCCCAGCCGGTGCTGCTGGCGCTGGTGTGGCTACGGGTGGCACTACTGGACAGGTATTGGCTAAAGCAAGCAATACCAACTATGACACTACTTGGATTGCTTTGGGTGGAACCGGAACCGTTACATCGGTGGCGGCTACCGTACCATCGTTTCTTTCTATTGCCGGTTCGCCAATCACCACCGCTGGTACTTTGGCGATTACTTATTCCGGTACGGCGCTTCCCATTGCTAACGGCGGTACTGGTGCGACTACGGCTCCCGCTGCATTGACAGCGCTTGGTGCTTATCCCTCATCTAATCCATCGGGCTATACGTCTACCCAATACGCTACGATTACCGATGACACAACAACTAATGCGGTGCGTTATCCATTGTTTGCCAATGCAACAAGCGGTAATGTTACGGTTGAATACACAAGTTCTACAAAACTTAAATTTAATCCATCCACGGGCGCGTTGACTATTTCCCAATTAATCATTGCTCCATAAGGTTGAATCATGGGAAAAATTACATTTCAAGCGGCATTAGGGGGGACAACAGATTTAGTTGCTCCAAATACGGCAACTGCTGTAACTCTTAATATGCCTGCCACTTCGGGCGATATTGTTGGCACAGGTTCTACCGGCGTTGTTTCAACCGGCATGATTTCTGGACAGATTGCCGTGGCCCAGGGTGGTACGGGTGTATCTACGTCCACAGGAACGGGATCGGTTGTTCTTAATACATCACCGACTTTGGTTACTCCAACCTTGGGGACACCGGCATCGGGTGTGCTGACAAACACCACCGGACTTCCATTAACTACCGGCGTAACCGGAATTCTTCCCGTTGCAAACGGTGGATCGGGTACGGCAACCCCTGCCCTAGTAGCGGGAACCAATGTCACGATCACTGGTTCTTGGCCCAATCAAACTATCAATTCAACCGGCTCTGGCGGTGGCGGTGTTACGCAAATTGTTGCTGGAACCAATGTCACCATTTCGCCTACGGGTGGAACCGGCGCGGTAACCATCAACGCAACTGGTGGCGGCGGTTCTGGCACGGTTACTTCGGTGGCTACCGGAACAGGCTTGACGGGTGGCCCTATCACCACAACGGGAACTATCGCACTTGCCAATACAACGGTAACCGCTGGCGTTTATACCGCTGCCAACATCACCGTAGACGCGCAAGGACGTATCACAGCGGCTGCAAATGGCTCGGGTGGTGGTGGTGGTACTGTTACTTCGGTTGCAGCGACTGTGCCGGCATTCCTATCGGTTACGGGTAGCCCAATCACTACCGCTGGAACATTGGCTATTGGATACTCAGGAACCGCTTTGCCTTTGGCTAACGGTGGAACAAATGCCACAACCGCCCAAGGTGCTATCAATACTTTGGCTGGCGCTACAACTTCCGGTTCTTACCTTCGTGGTAATGGCTCAAACGTAGTGATGTCTACGATTCAAGCCGCAGATGTCCCAACGCTTAATCAAAACACTACCGGCACGGCTGCTAATATCACGGCCACAACTAATAGCACAATCACCACATTAAGCGCATTAAGTTTGCCTGGTTCGCAAGTATCAGGAAATATTAGTGGAAATGCTGCTAATGTGACGGGTACGGTTGCTATTGGAAATGGTGGAACTGGTGCAACAACTGCGGCGGCTGCACTTACTGCTTTGGGTGCATATCCGGCAACTAATCCTTCTGGATATACATCAAATACCGGAACAGTTACTAGCGTAGCATTATCAGGCGGTACAACTGGATTAACCACATCTGGTGGCCCTATTACAACTTCCGGCACAGTTACCCTTGCTGGAACGCTTGCAATTGCCAATGGAGGTTCTGGAGCCACCACTGCGCAAGGCGGCATGAATGCTTTTGCTGGCGCGGTTACTTCTGGTTCTTATTTGCGCGGCAATGGAACAAATGTGGTGATGTCCACAATACAAGCAGCAGATGTTCCTACCTTAAATCAAAATACAACAGGAACCGCTGCAAATGTAACTGGTACTGTTGCTATTGCAAATGGTGGTACGGGGGCAACTACGGCTTCTTCTGCGCTTACTGCTCTTGGCGCTTATCCAGCAACAAATCCATCGGGATATGGAACCGGAACAGTTACTTCGGTTGCTGCGCTGACTTTAGGCACAACGGGAACTGATGTTTCATCTACAGTAGCTACAGGCACGACAACGCCGGTAATCACTCTTAATTTACCTTCTGCTTCGGCAGCAAATCGTGGATTGCTTACCGCCGCCGATTGGACTACGTTTAATAGCAAAGGAAGTGGAACTGTTACATCAGTCACAGGTACTGCGCCAATTACTTCTAGTGGCGGAACAACCCCCGCAATTAGCCTTGCTGCATCTTATGGTGATACACAAAACCCGTATGCGTCTAAGACTGCCAATTACATTTTGGCGGCGCCTAGCGGGACTGCTGGCGTTCCAACATTTCGCGCCATTGTTTCGGCTGACATTCCTACGCTAAATCAAAATACAACCGGAACTGCTGCAAACATTACCGCGACAAGCAATTCCACATTGACTACGTTAAGTGTACTTAGCTTGCCTGGTTCTCAAGTAAGCGGCAATATATCAGGCAATGCGGCTAACGTAACCGGAACAGTAGCTATTGCAAACGGAGGTACAGGCGCAACTACTGCGGCTGCTGCTTACAATGCTTTAACGCCATTAACCACAACTGGCGACATAGTTTATGAAGCATCGGCGGGAACTGCTGCGCGACTTCCTATCGGTACTACCGGACAAGTTCTTTCAGTTGTAGGCGGTGTACCTTCATGGACAACTAGCAGCGGATCGGGAACGGTTACTTCGGTAGCCGCAACTGTCCCGTCTTTCTTGTCTGTAACCGGAAGCCCAATTACATCAAGCGGCACATTGGCAATTTCTTATTCTGGAACCGCACTTCCTATTGCTAATGGCGGTACTAACTCTACCGCTACGCCTACTGCCGGCGGTGTTACATACGGTACGGGAACCGCTATTGCATATACCGCTGCTGGTACAACAGGGCAAGTATTAACATCAAACGGCTCTAGCGCACCAACTTGGACAGCAGTTAGCGGAACCGGAACAGTTACTTCTATTACCGCTGGAACTGGACTTAGTGGCGGCACAATTACCACTACCGGAACTATTGCTTTAGCCAATACTGCGGTAACCGCAGGAAACTATACTCTTGGTAATTTCACTGTTGATGCTCAAGGAAGAATTACAACAGCATCAAATGGAACAGGCAAAGCTATTGCAATGGCGCTTATTTTCGGATATTAAGGAAACAACATGGCAAATCCCAATATAGTTAACGTAACTTCCATTT
>Ga0304729_1000676_pt1 | contig 24180 bp, 20 predicted proteins | sample C_131016_MF_Meta_FD_190475 | JGI IMG/M metagenome (GOLD analysis project Ga0304729, IMG submission 190475) | Freshwater microbial communities from Lake Croche, Canada to study carbon cycling - C_131016_MF_MetaG (v2) (version 2) | ecosystem: Environmental > Aquatic > Freshwater > Lake | place... | reverse complement strand
GTACACATTGAAATCGCCACGAACAGACCTGTGACGATCGTGCCCATTAACAAGCCGCCCAAGGCAGCTGGCCCTAATAACAAGCCAACCACAATTGGAATCACAACTGGCAAGAGTGAAGGAATAATCATTTCCTTAATCGCAGCTGTAGTCAACATATCGACTGCTTTGCCGTACTCAGGTTTACCAGTGCCATCCATAATGCCGGGAATATCGCGGAACTGACGGCGCACTTCATCGACTACAGCACCTGCGCAACGACCTACTGCTTCCATGGCCATCGCACCAAACAAGTAAGGAATCATGCCGCCAATAAATAGACCAATAATCACTAAGTGATTGGATAAATCAAAGGTAACTTGTTGACCAATCGCTTCAAGCGCATGGGTGTAATCAGCAAATAAAACCAGTGCCGCTAAACCTGCTGAACCAATCGCATAACCTTTGGTCACTGCTTTAGTCGTATTACCAACTGCATCTAAAGGATCAGTAATATCGCGCACGGCTTGGGGTAAGCCCGCCATCTCAGCAATGCCACCTGCGTTATCGGTAATTGGGCCATACGCATCCAGTGCCACCACAATGCCAGCCATCGAGAGCATGGAAGTAGCTGCAATGGCGATGCCAAAAATACCAGCCAACCAATACGCCGCATAAATTGCAATACACACAAAAATGACTGGGATCGCGGTTGACTTCATCGAAATACCCAAGCCGGCAATAATGTTTGTGCCATGGCCTTTAGTCGATGCTTCTGCAATATGCTTCACTGGTTTGAAATCCGTACCCGTGTAGTACTCCGTAATCCACACTAAGCCAGCGGTGAGTAACAAGCCAACTACCGTTGCGCCAAATAAACGCCATTGACTGCCAGGAATGCCTAAAGCATCGTCGGGAATAATAAATTGGGTCGCAAAATAAAACGCAATTAAAGAAAGTACACCCGCTACGATCAACCCTTTATACAAGGCTGGCATCACATTTTTCATGCCAGGTGTGGCTTTGACAAATGAACAGCCAATGATCGAAGCAATAATCGAAATACCGCCCAAGACTAAGGGATAAATAATGGCCGCAATAGGTGCGCCTGAAACCATCATGGCGCCCAAAACCATCGTTGCAATTAAGGTCACGGCATACGTTTCGAATAAGTCAGCTGCCATCCCTGCGCAATCACCGACGTTATCACCGACGTTATCAGCAATAACGGCTGGGTTACGGGGATCATCCTCAGGAATACCCGCCTCAACTTTGCCCACTAAGTCGGCTCCCACATCGGCGCCTTTGGTAAAAATACCGCCTCCCAAACGCGCAAAAATTGAAATGAGGGAGGAACCAAAGGCAAAACCAATTAAGGGATGCAATACCGCCGAGAGATCTTGCCCGCCACCGATGGAGACCAGAAACATGAAAAATAAAGCCACCCCAAGAAGGCCTAAGCCAACCACCAGCATGCCGGTAATTGCGCCGCCTTTAAAGGCGACATTTAGCGCTTCATTCATGCCGACAGTCGCTGCTTGTGCGGTGCGCACATTCGCTCTGACTGACACATTCATGCCAATAAAGCCGCAAGCGCCCGACAACACTGCGCCCAGAACAAACCCCATGGCTGTGGCAATGTCTAAAAATAGCGCAATCAAAATCGTCAGCACGATGCCGACGATCGCAATCGTTTTGTACTGGCGTGAGAGATAGGCGGCAGCGCCCTGCTGAATTGCCGCGGCAATTTCTTCCATTTTGGCGTTGCCGGTATCTTGTTTCAAAATCCAGCGCCGCATCAAAAAGCCATACAGAACGGCAATCACACCGCAGATTAAAGAAAAATACAGGCCTAATGTGACATTACTCATAGCTTCAATCTCCAAAAAAACGAACCATAGAAGTATCCAACACAAACTATAACTTCTCACTTTGCTAATATCAGGGTATCCACTAATTTTTTCCGGAAAAACCCTCATGAGTCTTGATAATGTCACCCCAGGCAAAAATTCACCCACCAACTTCAATGTGATTATTGAAATTCCGATGAACGCCGACCCCATTAAATATGAGGTAGACAAGGAAACGGGGGCTATTTTTGTCGACCGTTTTATGGGCACTGCGATGCATTACCCCTGTAATTATGGCTATATTCCCCAAACTATCGCTGGCGATGGCGACCCCGTAGATGTGCTGGTAATCACCCCTTTCCCACTAATTCCTGGGGTGGTTGTCAGCTGTAGGGCTATCGGCCTCTTGCAAATGGAAGATGAGGCTGGGCATGACGCTAAGCTCTTAGCCGTACCAGAGGACCGTATTCTGTCGATTTATACCCACTGGCAAAAGCCAGAAGATATGAATCCCTTACGCCTAAATCAAATTAAGCACTTTTTTGAACATTACAAAGACCTCGAGGTGGGTAAATGGGTCAAAGTGAGCGGTTGGGGCGGCGTAGCCGAAGCCCACCAAGAGATACTTGCGGGGGTTAAACGTTACCAAGAGGAAAAAAGGGTTTGATCACACTTGCCTTAGCGCAACTAAACCCTAAATTAGGCGATTTAGAGGGCAATGCAGCCTTGATTGCCAGTGCAGCGCAGGCTGCCCACGCAGCAGGCGCCAAACTCCTGCTCACCCCAGAGTTAGCCTTAACTGGCTATCCGCCAGAAGATCTTTTGCTACGCCCAGCATTTATTACCGCAGCAGAAAATACCTTAGCTGAGCTCTGCAAAGTCCTGGGCGCATACCCAAACCTCTCTGTTGTTGTTGGCCATCCCCAGCGTTCAGCAGCAGGCCTGCAAAATTGTGCCTCTGTCTTACGCGATGGCAAAGTCATCGCTTGCTACGCTAAACAACAATTGCCGAATCATGAAGTATTTGATGAGGTGCGTTACTTTGTCCCTGGAAATCAGCCTTGCATCTTTGAGATCGATGACTTACCGATTGGCCTACTCTTATGTGAAGATGCGTGGCATGAGGGCCCCGCTCTCCAAGCTAAAAATGCGGGGGCGCGCTTATTGGCCGTATTAAATGCATCGCCCTACCACCTGGAAAAAAATACCTTGCGCCTGACTGTGTTGCGGGAACAAGTGAGCCTTACCAAACTGCCCTTGGCATACGTGAATATGGTGGGTGGGCAAGATGAATTGGTATTTGATGGGGGCTCTTTTGTGATGAACTCCCAAGGTCAAACTGTTTTTACCATGCCCCAATTTGAAAGCGGTCTGGGGCTAGTCAACGTCACTGCACTTGGAGAGCCGGAAGGTGATGTGACTGCGCTTGCTGCTAATGCCGAAAATACGAATTCCCTAGAGGCCCAAGTGTATGCGGCCTTAGTAATGGGTGTGCGCGATTACGTGCAAAAAAATCATTTTTCTGGCGTGATCATTGGCCTTTCTGGCGGCGTCGATTCAGCACTGGTATTGGCGATTGCCGTGGATGCACTGGGTGCCGATCAAGTTCGAGCAGTAATGATGCCTTCGCCCTATACGGCTGATATTTCATGGTTGGATGCGCGCGAACTCGCTAAGAATGTCGGCGTGCAATACGATGAAATTCCCATTAGTCAGCCAGTAGCTGCATTAGAAGAGGCCCTAGCAGACCAATTTAATGGCTTAGCGCCCGATGCGACAGAAGAAAATATTCAAGCGCGGGTGCGTGGCACATTATTGATGGCACTCTCGAATAAAACGGGCCGCTTAGTTTTAACTACGGGCAATAAAAGTGAGATGGCAGTCGGTTATTGCACGCTTTATGGCGATATGGCCGGCGGCTTTGCGGTGATTAAAGATATTGCTAAAACCTTGGTATACAAACTATGTCGTTATCGCAATCAATTAGGTTCAATTATTCCTGAGCGCATTCTCACGCGGGCACCCTCTGCTGAATTACGCGATAACCAAACTGATCAAGATAGCTTACCCAGTTACGAAGTGCTGGACGCTATTTTGGAACGTTACATGGAACAAAATCAATCGCTTGCCGAGATCGTTGCTGCCGGTTTCGATGCTGCAAGTGTTGAAAAGGTTACGCGCCTCATTAAACTCAATGAATATAAGCGGCGCCAAGCCCCTCCAGGCGTGCGCATCACCAACCGTGCCTTTGGTCGTGATTGGCGTTATCCCATTACTTCGGCATTTCGCGCCTAAGTTCCTGGATCTAAGGGTATGATTATCAAATCTATTGAGGAGAATTAGATGAAGCTCATTACATCTATCATTAAACCATTCAAGCTGGACGAAGTGCGCGAAGCCATTGCAGACGTTGGCGTTACTGGCTTAACCGTTACCGAAGTCAAAGGGTTTGGCCGTCAAAAAGGCCATACTGAACTGTATCGTGGCGCAGAATATGTGGTCGATTTTTTACCAAAGGTAAAAGTAGAGGTTGTCGTAGCAGATGATTCAGTCGAGCGTGTTATCGAGGCGATTACGAAAGCGGCGCATACCGGCAAAATTGGTGATGGCAAAATTTTTGTTACCTCTGTTGAGCAAGTCATTCGCATTCGCACAGGCGAAGCTAACGAATCAGCAATTTAAAGCTTCGTCTCTTCTAAGATAAGCGTTTTCGCTTCAGGGTTGCTCGGTCTTACGCGTAGACCTTGAAAAAAAATCTCGGTTTGCGCTAAATTCGTTGTCAATAGTTTGAATGGTGGCGCGCCATAAAAAGAATAAGAGGCACCTGCCTCAAGGGTCTTACTCTGTTCTTTGCCGGCTGCATCAATGACGCAAACCACCTGCTGGCTTAGGCTTTGTACGTAGACCATATCACCAGCCTTACTTGGCGAACCAGTTTTATACATTACTGGATTATTTTCTGGTTTGGGGCAAGCTGCATCATTAATAACAGCAGTAGGCTTAGTATTGGGCTCAATCATGGCAACTGGGGTTGGCTCAGGTGCCGGACTAGGCTCTTCTTTAAGTAATGCGGGTGCGGCAATACGTGGCGCAGCAGGAACAGGTGCAGATGCTGTTACGACGTCGTTACCAAAATGAATAATCGCAAAAGTAAAAGCTGCGGCAACGCTGGCATATAAAAATAATTTTCTCTGCTTATCTTTTATTTGTAAATCGGTGGGTACAGACTTCGCTTTTAAAAGCGGGACTGGCGACTTTTCTATTGCTAGCACTGGTGCAAGCGTGGGTGCAAGAGTTGGTGTTGACTCTGGTTCAGATAGGACAACAGCAGCTGGGGCTGGAGGGGCTTCAATTTCTACCTCAATATACTCCGCTTCCTCTAAACCCAAAATGGTGGCAACTTTTTGGGCCGAACGCAGTTTTAATGCGGCTGAATAAAATGCACTTTGCTCACCATTCTCAATTTGCTCAATTTGCTTTTTTGAGAGACAGGCACTCAGCGCCAATACCTCCTTACTCAGGCCAAGCCTTTCCCTGGCCTCAATAAATGCCAAAGAACGAATCGTTGGTATCTTTTTCTTGCTCATGATTAGCAAATGATTAAAACAATAATTTTATCTAAAGGATAGTAGCCCTAGGGGTAAGCCCAGCATAAATCTTGTAAAGTCTTACTTTAGCCGTCTTTTGCATGCCTATAAAGTGCATATTTTGGAGAAGTTATATGACAAATAAAAGTCCTGTCAGCCCTAAGGGTAATAGCGCCGACCGCCCCCTCAATTCGCGTTCAAGAATGGTTACGGAGGGCGTAGCCCGTGCGCCCAATCGGTCGATGTACTACGCCATGGGCTATCAAGAGCAGGACTTTGTCAAACCCATGGTCGGCGTAGCCAATGGCCATTCGACTATTACCCCATGCAATAGTGGCCTGCAGAAATTGGCTGATGCTGCGATTACAGCGCTTGAGGAAGCGGGCGCTAAAGCCCAAGTATTTGGTACCCCTACCGTGTCCGATGGTATTGGTATGGGCACTGAAGGAATGAAATATTCTCTCGTCTCACGCGAAGTTATTGCCGACAGTATTGAAACCTGTGTCAACGGCTTGTGGCAAGACGGGGTCGTTGTCATCGGTGGATGCGATAAAAATATGCCGGGCGGCATGATGGCCTTAGCGCGCACCAATGTGCCGGGTATATACGTCTACGGCGGTACGATTAAACCCGGTCACTATAAAGGCAAAGAACTCAATATTGTTTCTGCATTTGAAGCAGTGGGTGAATTTACCTCTGGACGCTTAAGTGAAATTGACCTCAAAGGCGTCGAACAACACGCCTGTCCTGGCAGTGGCTCTTGCGGTGGTATGTATACCGCTAACACCATGAGCTCATCTTTTGAAGCGCTAGGTATGAGCTTGCCCTACTCCTCAACCATGGCTAATGAAGATGCTGAAAAAGTCGCCAGCGCTCATGAGTCAGCGATTGTTTTAGTTGAGGCAATTAAAAATAATTTACGCCCCCGTGACATCATTACAAAAAAATCGATTGAGAATGCCGTCAGTGTGATCATGGCAGTTGGTGGTTCAACCAATGCAGTGTTGCATTTCTTGGCCATTACCAGTGCTGCAGAAATTGATTGGACAATTGATGATTTCGAGCGTATTCGTAAACGCGTTCCCGTTATCGTCGACATGAAGCCTTCAGGGAATTATTTAGCGACCGATTTACATCAAGCTGGTGGCATACCCCAAGTGATGAAAATTTTGCTCGATGGGGGCTTACTCCATGGTGATTGCATCACCATTACCGGCAAAACCATTGCTGAAGTATTAAAAGATGTCCCTTCGGTGCCACGCGCTGATCAAAACGTGATCCGTACGCTCGATAACCCTTTATATCCTCACGGACATTTAGCGATTTTAAAAGGCAACCTTTCGCCTGAAGGCTGTGTGGCAAAAATTACGGGTTTGAAAAACCCATCGATCACCGGTCCAGCCCGCGTTTTTGATTCTGAAGATGATGCTATGGCTGCGATCATGGCGCAAAAAATTCTACCGGGAGATGTCATGATTATTCGGTATGAAGGTCCTAAGGGTGGCCCAGGTATGCGCGAAATGTTAGCACCCACCTCAGCCCTGGTTGGCCAAGGCCTCGGTGAATCCGTCGGCCTAATTACCGATGGTCGGTTCTCGGGAGGTACCTGGGGAATGGTCGTTGGACACGTAGCTCCGGAAGCATTTGTTGGCGGCACGATTGCCTTAATCGAAGAAGGTGATTCAGTAACAATCGACGCCAACAAATTACTCATTCAACTGAATGTGAGCGAAGCTGAAATTGCCAAACGTCGCGCCGCTTGGAAGCAACCCAAGCCCCGTTATACCCGCGGCCTTTTAGCCAAGTATGCTTACCTTGCTAGCAGCGCCAGCAAAGGTGCAGTGACTGACTTGAACTTAGGCTAGAAAATACCTAAGCCAATACTTAATGCGCGCCCGTGTGACCCATCGGTTGCACGGGTAGCTTCACCTCTACCTCACCTGCTTTAGCAAATTTTAATTTCACGGCAATCAAGTCACCTGCTTTTAAGGGAGTCTTAATGCCAATCAGCATTAAGTGCAAGCCACCTGGCTTTAATTCGACTGTCCCGGCAGCGGGAACATCAATGGCTTTCACTTGACGCATTTGCATCGTATTACCTTCCATCGACATCGTATGCAGTTGCACCTCATCGGCCACTGGTGAACTAGCACTAATTAATTGATCAGCTGCACCTTGATCAATAATTTTCATAAAACCGCCCGCCACTTTTTGACCCGGCACGGTAGTGCGTGTATATGCACCCTCAATTTTTATTTTGCCGACTTGCGCATCTTGTGCGCCGACACTAAAGGCTAGTGCGATACTACTGACAAGCAATACTACTTGCAGCATTTGGTGTTTTTGTTTTCCTGAATTCATTTCTTCTCCCACTCGTTAAAAATAAATAGCTAAGTTGATCATTGCTGTTTTAAAAACCAATTCTTTAATGCAGCAAATTGAACTGGACCGGTTTTGCGCCGCCACTGCCCATTTTTATCAATCAAAATCGTAATTGGCGTTTCACCATGCCATTTAGGATCAACCTCAAAACGCATCGCGTCATCAAATGGTTGAAAAACAGAAAAATTATTTGCATTCTGTAATTTTGCCCGCTGCAACATTTTTTGTACCATCTCTGGCGGTACATCGTCGACCTGTACAAATATCACTTTGGCTTGTTTATTTTGACTGAGAAATTGACCCCATTGCGGCATTTCTGCCATACAAGGTGCACAAGTCACCCCCCAAAAGTGCACTGCCAGTGGCCCACCTAAATTTGCTTTAGTGAGCTGTGCCCAGGTGCCATTTTGATAGGCTTTTACTGGCTCTTTAGCTAGTCCAACTTGCGCAGCTTGCAGCATAAAAAAAGTGGCTGCCAGCATGATTAAATAGCGCTTCATTCTGCCTGTCCAATCGATATTAGTTGATACCCTTTGGCACGTGTCAGCCAGGATAAAAATACCTGCTTACCTTGATGAATGAGCAAAGGATGATCGGTATAGCCTACCGCTTCAGCAATCGGTTTAGCAGCCGACCAAGTCTTGCCATCGTCATTAGAGTGCTGTAAAAAAATAATTGCCTTTTCGCCATCAAATTCTTTCCACACGAGCCATACTTCCTTGCCAGAAGTTAATAAATACGGACGGGCTACATTCCTATTCGCGTTACCTAACTGACGTGGGGATGAATAGGTCTTGCCTTCATTATGCGAATTGGCATAAAAAACACCTTGTCGCGCACTGCCCTGAGTGAACCAAGCAACATGGGTTGTTCCCGTATCAGTAATCGCTATTGCTGGCCCATGATGTGGGCAAACATCCGTTTTCCAATGATCGATCGCCACTCGCTGAATTGGGCCTATGCCTTCATTTGCTTTCGTCGGTAAAGCCTCTGAGGCGTTCTGCTTAAAAGAGAGCACTTGGGACGCCTGATCACGTACCCCACCTGGAAATATTCCCCTGTAAGCTAATACAGGAAATTGCTGCGGATTTAAGGCCATACCGATGCGACAACATTCACAGCTTTCTTGATTCACGATAGTTTCAGGTTGAAAGCGCACACCACCATCGCTTGAGCTAGCATAGGCAATCGAACCCCCCAATTTTTTATTACCCTGCTTATTGGTAGTCTGAACCACGCGCTTATCAATCCACGCCAGATGAATCGTGCCCTTGGCATCCGTATCCAATACCGGAAAGCGCTCACTAGCGCCGCCCTGAATCAACGGTTTAGCTGCTGTAAACGTTTTGCCGCCGTCAACTGAACGTGCGATATTGATTTGCGCATTCCAATTGCCATCTTTAAAAAAAGCATAGGCAATAAAGATGTTCCCTTTTGGGTCAAGCGTTATTTGTGGCCTTGCATCACTGCCGACGTCGAGCTTCTTTTGATGGATAGCTATTTCTACTGGCGTACTAAATGTCTTCCCCAAATCAGTAGAGCGAGACACAGAAACAGCGCCGCCTGCACTCCAAATTAAAAAGAGTTGTCCATCACTCGTTAAAAATGGTGTAGCTGCATTGGCACACTCAAGATTAGTCCCCTTGCAGACTTCCATTTGCGGGTGCATCAGCTGATGTGATGATTTATCCATCATTTGACTATGATCATGTGCAGGCATTTGCGCAAAGGCCCCAGCACCAACTAAGGAGAGCGCCAAAGTCAAGGGTCTGCACCAAGCTTGATACATGTTTTTTAAACTAACTTCTTTCACAAACATCAATCTCTTTCATCATCACGCACCAACTAAAAAGTAAACTTACCGCCAACCGTAAATGCTTGTGGCATGCCTAAGACATAGCTACTGTTATTGCTACCTGAGCCAAAGGTTATGTACTGTCGATTTAACATATTGACTGCAGTTACATATAAGGTAATCGATTGATTTATCTCATAATTAGCCCGTAAACCAAAGATCGCATAAGCTGGCACGGGTAAAGTATGGGCGGTATCCATCCATGAGTTTCCCACATAGCGCATGGTGGTCGTTATGCTCGCTTTAGGCACTGGAAACCAAGTAACTCCAAGATTACCAATATTCTGGGGCACCCCCGCCACTTGACTGCCCGTCGGATCGCTCGTAGAACTGGCCGTCAAAATAGTATTCGTCAGTGAATATCCAGCGTCTACTGCCCATTGCGGAGAAACATTGTGATGAAACTGCATTTCTAGACCCTGACTTTGTAAGTTTTGATTGTTCGTATAGTAATTAATGCTGGTTGAAACACAATTTCCTGCGGCTGCTTTCAGCGGATTACTACCCTTTGCAGCACCACACAATTGCTGCGCTAAAGCTACGTCTGTCGCATTATTGGCTTTTAAGTTGTAGGTCGTAATGGCATTGGTTATTTGATTAGTAAAAGCAGTTAACTGCAGAAAACCTTCTTTCCAGCGGTAATCTGTGCCAGCCTCAAAGCCTTTCATAATTTCAACAGTTAAATTTGGGTTAGCAAAATTATTACCGCCACTTGAAGATGCATAAGATCTTAAGGTGTTATTTAAGCCCGGTGCATGATAGGCCTGATAAATTGAGCTACGTAAATTCCACTCTTTTGATAACTCATACAAAAAACCTAAATTCGGACTCAAAATCGTTTTATTTTGATTCGAGATATTTTGATAACTCGCATTCTTACCATCGGGCCCAGTGTTGTAATAGGTGGGGGTTGAACTACTCCAATTATCGATACGTAAAGCTAAGGTGGTTTGTAATGGAATAATGCTAGTAGTTGATTTCGCTTGGCCCATCACGCCATAAAAATTCTGTTGCCCCTGGGCATAATTTACCGAGCTTACTGCACCAGTAGTGGTTAAATTATTGGTTAAGTTTGAACCAGAAATATTCCGTCCATCAACACCGACTAAGACTTGATCAACTAAGCCTTTCATTTCCTTAATGTATTGCACTCCAGCACCAGTTGTGGAATACGGGTCATAGTAATTTGAACTAATGTAAGGGGTGTTGGTCGCCAACTTCTGTGCATTAAAAACCGAACTTACTGCGGCATTAGAACCATTTTGCTTATTAAAAGCAGTTTTTTGATAAAACAAATTGACGAGCACCTTATCGCTCTCATTTAATTTAGTAGTCGTACCAGCAGCAATATCAGTCGTTTGTTTTAAATTAGTAGCAATACTCATGGCATTAGAGTAGTCGGCCATCGTGCCATAACCTACCCGCACAAACCCTTTTGTATCGGTTCCAGCCTTGAAGTAGCTTTGTAAACGGACGTTGGAATTTTCTGCAGCCGCTGCCCCCATGCCAGGCTTAACACTATTGGCTGCAGCTGGCGAAATCGTCGCGATATTGGTGTAGCCGCCAGTATTAAGGTAGTCGGCCGATAAGCGTAACTGCAGATTATCGCTAGCCATAATATCTTTCGATGCTGCTAGGTTGACAGTATTAAAAGTACCGTAATTAGCCGATACTTCTTGCTGACTATTTTTAGGGGTGCGGGTATTCATATTAATTACTCCACCCATTCCCCAGTTGCCCCATAAGCTTGAAATACCGCCGCGTATAAATTCAACTGTATCAATCGACGATAGGGGTACTAAATTCCACATAATCGTGCCGTAGAAAGCATCATTTAAGGGTGACCCATCTGCCAACACCAAAGTTCGGGCATTACCCAGACCACGCACATTCAAACTTTGGCCGGTCGGATCTTTCTCGTAATAGGGTTGATCATTTAAAAAGACGCCGGGCTGATTTTTTAAAATCTGATCGATGGTTTGATCGGGCGCCAACTCCAATACTTCTTTGGTCAAGATGGTGGTGTTTAAGGGTATTTGATCAAGCGGCGTATCGGAACGCGTAGCATTAACCGTAACACCACTTAATTTTTGATCGTAATCGGACGGCGGCGCAATTTGTGCCTGTGTGGAACTCAGATATGTTCCAGCCCAAAGCAAACATACACTGTGTATAACTACGGTTTGTAAGGTACGCTTTTTGCAGTGTTGCGCTACCTGAAAATTACGGTAATAAATTGCAAACTCCCAGAGCTTGATTGAGCGTGCTTGCGATCAATGCACTATCGAGCGCAATAAAAGCAAGAGATACCTCAAGGCATTAGGCCAAGAGGTCAAGTTTTAGATCTGGGAAGGCGGTGCCCGAGCGGGCTGAGAAGTCCAAACAAAAAGTGTTTTGGGTGAAACATAAAAGAGCGCAGGAAATGCTTGTGTTAGTGTGCCAACTGGTGCAACCGACGTTGCCATACTGACATTCATCGCCACTGGAGCATGGGTCATGACACAAAGTGGGCAATCGTGATTCATGCCAAGAGGATTACTAGGCGCAGATTCTGAGGTAGAGCGAAGATCAATCGTTAAGGCTGCTACTTTTTCCCCCTGCGCCTGACAAATTTCCATTGTCATGCTAGTTGCTGATGCACTACCTGTTTGCATGGCGGCAACAGCGGGCGACAGACTGCCAAATAGCAATGCAATTGCTGTGCAGACTGCAGCTAAGAAACGAAATCGTCTCATTGGGAATAGGCCATCAAAAAAACGAGGCATTCAACGATCGCTTGATCAATTAAGTGTAAAGCTCGAATTATTTTCGATTAGGCTTCACCATCCGCATGATTGTAATTACAGAAACTACCAGCCAGACAATAAACAAAATTTGCACAACACTCATGTTAAGTCTCCTCTAGTTAAAGTTAAACTATTTTATAAGAAAATAGTTCATTTGCTACTACTTTGCGTTCGTAAAAGCGGCATCATGGCCAAAATTGTGGCGATTAATAAGACAATTTCTAAAGCGTAAACCAAGGAATAGCCAATTGCTGGCCCATTTAGGGCCTCTGGTAGAAGCTTAGCGTTCCCTAAGGCCACTACGAGATCGCGAATCACCCCGCCCAAGCCAATCGCAATTCCTGCAGCCGAAGCTTGTACTGCCCCCCATGCCCCTAGAGCTAAGCCTCTTTGCTCAGCAGGCGCAAAGTTCATGGTTGCCGTAAGCGTGCCGTGACTAAATAGACCGCCGCCAAAGCCAATTAAAAAAGTGCCCAAAATAAAGACGAGTGTGACCTGCAATGGCGCTGCTGCAATAACAAAAATAAACGCCGGAATACCAACATAAGCGCCCAATGTGGCCATGCGAAAAGGATCACTGCCACGACTCAAGACCCTTGATGCCCAGGTAAAACCCCAGAGCCCACCAATCGCTAAGGTCGCCGTTAAGGCAGTAGTTGCGCTCACACTCATTTTTAACAACTCACCGCCATAGGGCTCTAAGAGCACGTCATTCATACTGAATGCCATCGTCCCAAATCCGACTACGACCAAACGCCGTACCGCATTTCCACCGGCAGTAAAAGTGCGCCATGACTGCATAAAGGAGGGCTCAGCTTGATTAGCGCGACTCCGAATTTGGGTTCGTGTTTCCTGCTTCCATAAAGCAATCACATTCAAAATAATCGTAATCAATGCTGAGGCTTGAATCACCTGAATTAAACGTGCGGGGCTAAATTGCTCGAGGGCCAAACCAAAAACCAAGGCGCTAATAATCATGCCGAAAAGTTGCATGACGTACATTAAACCCACCACTTTCGGCTGTGCTTCAACTGGCGCTAAATCAGTAGCTAACGCAAGCCCAACTGTTTGTGTCATGTGCACACCTGCACCAACAAAAAGAAAAGCTATGGCCGAAGCGGCCCAACCAATCCAGACCGGCGCTTGACTCGATTGACCGCCGCCCGATAAAACCAATAAAGCAAATGGCATGATCGCTAAGCCGCCAAATTGCACTAAGGTGCCCATCCAAATATAAGGCACCCTTCTCCACCCTAATGCCGACTGGTGGTTATCGGAACGAAAGCCAATTAAGGCGCGAAAGGGGGCAAACAAAATCGGCAATGAAATCATCACCGAAACAATTGATGCAGGTACATGTAACTCAACAATCATGACCCGATTCAAAGTGCCAACCAATAGCACTAAAGCCATGCCAACTGATACTTGAAAAAGAGATAGCCGTAAGAGGCGCGATAAGGGTAAATCAGCTGAGGCAGCGTCAGCAAAAGGTAAAAAGCGCGGTCCCAGCTCCGACCAACCTTGAATTAACTTTTTAGTTACTCGGTTCATCTAAAAAATTTTACCTTAGCGCTGCAAAGAAAATGGCTGGGATGTGCGATCCCAGCCATGCACGAAAAGCTAAAGTACTTTACTTCTTCGCTGCAGGTGCTGCCATGGGTGCTGCCGCCATGGGTGCTGCTGAAGGTGCTGCTGCCATCGATGCCGGCATTGGTGCATTGCCTTGTAAAAAAGCTTTGACCCAAGTGGTGTTAGAAACAATTGCTAAATGAACGCAGAAAGAACTAATCGCGACCGCTGCAATAAAAATAGGAATTCCAACGGTGGGTTTTACAACGGTCCACATTTTTCCGTAAATCATCTTTGATCTCCTCTTTTTATTTGAGCCAAGGCGAGTAGATATAAGCCAGTAAATGGGCAAGAGCTGCGATCATGCCGAAAAACTGGGTCCCTTGAATCAGATTACGGTGCAACTCTTCCGATTCAGCATCATTTAAGCCGGTTAGGCTTACATTTCCGTTTGACATTGTTTTGTCTCCCATCGAAATAAAAACTACTTTCGTGCCAAACCCGCACGAGGGTTTTATGACTAAATGCGACTGCCATGAAACTGTAAAACCACTTTGACTACATGTGTAATATAAAAATTACACAATGACTTGTCAACTAAATTTTACAGATTTTGGGTAAAATCTACCTAGGGGATATACCTATATAGATAAAGGACAAATAGCCCAAAAAGGGCTATTGTCTGTGGGGCGCTTATGCAGGCGCTTGAGGGGCTGCTTGTGGGGGCGGCCGGGGCCCTAGAAGGGCTTATTTAGCTAACTAGTACCCGCTTGAACAGCCCGCTTTTTGGTCAATTTACCGACCAAAGGCCAGAGCAAGAGTCCTAAAGCAAGCGCGGTTATAGACCCAACCAGGTAATTTGAGAAGAAGATCTCCAAGGTTCCCTGGGAGAGCAACATCGATTGCCGGAAGGAATCTTCCGCCCGATCTCCCAGTACCAAGGCCAACACCATTGGCGCCATGGGGTAATCTAACTTCTTAAAGAGATAACCTAGCACCCCAAAGCCCATCATCAGCCAAACATCGAAATTCGCGTTATGTACCGTATAGGCACCGACCGCACAGATCACAATAATGACGGGTGCAATGATCGAAAAGGGAATGCGCAAAATCGACGCAAACAAAGGCACGCAGGTTAAAACAACAAATAAACCGGCTAAATTACCCAAGTACATACTGGCGATTAAGCCCCAAACAAAGTCTGGTTTCTCAACAAACAGTAATGGACCGGGCTGCAGTCCCCAAATTAATAAGCCACCCAATAGCACGGCTGCTGTTGGCGAGCCTGGGATGCCCAAGGAAAGCATGGGCAACAAGGCCGCAGTACCGGCTGCATGGGCCGCTGTTTCAGGCGCAATAATTCCCTCCATCTCGCCTTTGCCAAAGTTTTCACCCCGCTTAGAGACCCGTTTTGCTACCCCGTAGGACATAAATGAAGCTGGAGTGGCGCCGCCGGGAGTAATACCCATCCAGCAACCAATTAAACAACTACGCAAGGAAGTGGCCCAATATTTGGGTAACTGCTTCCAGGTCTCCCAAACAATTTGACTCCGAATTTTGGCGGTTGCCCCGGAGAATGAAAGCCCTTCTTCCATCGACAAAAGAATCTCGCCAATACCGAATAAGCCAATCACCGCAATTAAGAAATCAAAACCACGCATTAATTCAGGATTACCAAAAGTTAAGCGTAATTGACCTGTAACGGTATCCATCCCAACGGTAGCTAAAGCAAAACCCAGCATCATGGCAGAGATCACTTTAAATGGCGAACCTTTATTCATCCCCACAAAACTACAGAAGGTTAAAAAATAGACTGCAAAGAATTCAGGCGGTCCAAATTGCAAAGCAAACTTTGCGACCAATGGCGCTAAGAAAGTAATCATCACAATGGCAAAAAACGCGCCCACAAATGAAGAAGTGAATGCAGTAGTTAAGGCGGCGCCAGCTTTTCCATTCCGTGCCATGGGGTAACCGTCAAACGTCGTTGCCACCGACCAAGGTTCGCCAGGAATATTAAATAAGATCGAAGTAATCGCCCCGCCAAACAAAGCGCCCCAATAAATACAAGAGAGCATGATGATCGCGGAAGTAGGCGGCATCGTAAATGTCAGGGGCAATAAAATCGCAATGCCGTTAGCGCCTCCCAAACCTGGCAACACCCCAATAATGACGCCCAACGTTACACCGACTAACATCAGCAATAAATTAAACGGTGTCATTGCAACCGCAAAACCCTGAAACAGTAAATTAATTTCTTCCAACGTAAACTCCTAAAGATGCGGTGAAGTGTGCTCTATGCGAATTTTTATTGCATACCAAATAAAGCTAAGGGGTTAAACCACGAGCCATGCGGTAATGGCACCTGAAACCAGATTTCAAATAGAACATATAAGGCCACACTCACACCCACACCAACGGCAATAGCCTTCCAGTAAGCGTAATTACCTAACCACACCATAAATACGGCAATGTAAATTGCAGCTGAGACATAAATACCAATGAGCTGCACACCTAATACAAAAACAAGGGCCGGCAGAAAAACTGCCATCACTTGACGGAAAGGCTCTTTTTCAACGAAAGCCTCATCCTTTTGTTGCTTACTTTGAAAGATCGCTTGATACAAAGTAACCGTGCTTGAAAGCAAAATAATTAAACTAATGTAAAAGGGGAAGTAACCCGATTGTGGGCCATCACTGCCCCAAGATGCGCCCAACTTAAGACTCCCCGTCATCACGACAAAGCCAAAAATTAAAAATAATAAGGCGGTAACAATTTCCATCGTTCTAACACTAACGACCATTTCTTGCTTTGAAGGTTCAGACATAGTTCAATCGAATAAATAAAAATACATTTAAATAAAAAAACAGGCCTCTAGACAACTGTGTAGAAACCTGATTCGAACTCACGCTAATTACTGGGCGATAAAGCCCGCTTCTTTCATGAGCTTTACGTGTAAGGCTTCATTTTTACCGAGCCAATTCACATACTCTTGGCCTGTCATAAAGGATTGGTTAAATGCGCCATCCGCCATAAATTTCTTCCACTCTGGCGTCTCACGAACCTTTTTGAGCACGCCGATAAAGTAATCAACCTGCTCCTGTGAAACACCTGGGGACATAAATATACCGCGCAACATCACATAGTCAGTTGGCACGCCTACCTCTTTGCAGGTAGGCACGTCATACCAAGATTGAGTAGGGGTAATCTTCTCTTTGTAAGGCATGCGCTTTTCATCAAACACACATAAAGCACGTAATTTGCCTGCCCGCCATTGCGCCACTGCCTCAATGGGATTATTGACTGAAGAATCAATATGATTACCAACCAATTGCACCGCCACATCACCGCCGCCTTTAAAGGGGATATAAGTGAACTTAGCACCAGTGGCTTTTTCTAAAGCAACAGTAATAATTTGATCTTCTTGTTTAGAGCCAGTACCGCCCATCTTAAATTTACCCGGGCCTGCAGCCTTAGCCGCATCAATAAACTCTTTTGCAGTTTTATATGGTTTTTCCGTGTTATCCCACAAAACAAATTGGTCTAGAGCCATCATCGCTACAGGTGTCATATCGCGCCAATTGAACGGCACACCAGTGGCTAAAGGCGTAGTAAATAAATTGGAAAGGGTAATCACAATTTTATGGGGGTCGCCTTTAGCCTCTTTCATTGCTAAGAAGCCCTCTGCGCCTGCACCAGCTGCTTTATTTACCGGAATAACTGACTGCTTCATCAAATTATTTTTCGTAATAATGCCTTGAATCATGCGCGCCATTTGATCAGCGCCACCGCCAGGGCCTGCAGGAATAATAAATTCAACTGGTTTGGTTGGCTCCCAGGCTGCCCATGCGGGGCTCACAGTGATAGCTGTGAATGCGATAGCCAACCCTAAAAAAACTCTGTTGCGCTGTTTCATGTATTTACTCCGAATTTGAAAATATTAGATACCGATCTTACCTTGGCTTCTAAAAATTGATGCACCGATTTTTCATTAAAACTGGGAATCTTTTGTTGACCGCCATCAATAAAGCCAATTTCTTGGTCTAGGGATTAGTAATACCTAGTAAAAACCCTTATATCTGCTGCTGTACCGTTAATTAAGGACCTTATACCCACGGCCTCTCAAACAAGTCATCACGATATTCTCTTGGGCCTTATTACCTTGATAGAGGCCTAGCCCGCCACCAACGATGCCACCGACACCAGCGGCCTGAGCAATATTCGACCCTGTTCCGCCTGCAACCAAGCCCAATAATGCGCCAGCAGCAACGCCAATTGCCGCATCAGTTGCACCAGATTTCACTGCGCCATCTTGTTGCGTTGCGTAAGCCTGACACTGCTGTAAATCGGTATCGTATTTAGCTTGATTGACACCCTGCATATCCACAATTGGCTTCACCTGGGCGCCAGCGCAAGCGACTAAAAATACGGGGATAAAAACAAGTGTCAAGGCTTTCATGGTAATTTACTTTCTAAGGCAGAATAAAACGCTAGTGATTGCATATGCGCTGATATACATAAGCAATAGTATATTGAAATTAGCACTAAATGGTGCCGGAAAGAGGAATCGAACCTCCGACCTTCGCATTACGAATGCGCTGCTCTACCAACTGAGCTATTCCGGCTTAAAGCTAGTAGAAATTTTAGCTTAGGCCAAAGTGGTAAATAAATCTTAGGCTAAATGATAGGTGCGTAAGCGTTCAATTTCTTCGCCCGCCCCCAGCATCACGGATACCCGCTGATGCAACGCAGTCGGCTTAATTTCCAAAATACGCTGCTTGCCATCGATCGCCTGTCCGCCGGCCTGTTCGACTAATAAACTCATCGGATTGGCCTCATACATCAAGCGCAACTTACCCGGCTTATTAGGCTCGCGCTGATCCCAGGGGTACATAAATACACCGCCGCGCATCAAGACTCGATGCACATCGGCAACCATCGAGGCGATCCAACGCATATTGAAATCTTTTTGGCGTGTACCAGTTGCACCCGCCAAACATTCCTCAATGTAACGCTGCACTGGTTTGGCCCAGTGCCGCGAATTCGACATATTGATGGCAAATTCTTTGGCCGTTTGCGGAATGCTGATGCCTTGCTTAGTCAACATAAATTGATCTGTTATGGGATCAAGCGTAAAAAGGTCAACACCCGCGCCTAAGCTCATGACTAAAGTTGTTTGCGGGCCATACACCACATACCCTGCTGCTACTTGCTGAGAACCTGCTTGCAAAAAATCCGTTGTCTCTAGCGGTGCATTAGGAATAGGTTTTTTTAATATAGAAAAAATGGTACCGATGGACACATTCACATCGATGTTAGAAGAACCATCGAGTGGATCAAACAAGACCAAGTAACTGCCTTCTCCCGAACCCACTGGAATTGGTAATTCTATTTCTTCTGAGGCAATGCCAGCTAAAGCGCTACACCCACTTAGCCCAGCAATTAACGTGTCATTGGCAATCACATCTAATTTTTGTTGCACTTCACCCTGCACATTGCCAGTGCCTGCTGAGCCCAATAAGCCAATAAGAGGGCCTTGGGCAACCGCCTGACTCAAACTGATACAAGCATGGCTTAAGGCTAATAACAGCTCCTGCAATCCATCCGGCAAGGCTTGGTCTTGAACCCGCATTGTGGCTAAGTAGGATTTAAAATTCATGGTCTCATTCTAGAGCTTTATTCACTACTTCTCGAACATCAGCCGAGAGCTTAGGGTTCGCAGCTACCTGCTCTAAAGCTGCCCGCATCTTGCTTTGATACGGCTCAGCAAAGGAACGCCAACGATCTGCAGCGCGCGCCAAGCGAGCCGCTACTTGTGGATTAATTAAATCGAGTTCTAACACGGCTTCAGCCCAAAAGGCATAGCCCCCACCATTCCATTGATGAAACCCGGCTGGGTTTGCCATGCAAAAAGTATGAATCAAGCTGCGTACCCGGTTGGGGTTAGTCATCTTGAAGGCAGGATGATTGCGTAAACCACGGACGCGTTCCAAAGGAGCATCAAGCGAACACATCGCCTGTAAAGCAAACCATTTATCGATCACTAGTGGGTTATCAGCAAAGCGTTGATAAAAATCAGCTAAGCATTCTGCTGCTTTAGGAGCGCCCTCTAACACTAACGCCGCGAGCGCGCCATAACGATCGGTCATATTGTTGGCTTGCTGATATTGATCGAGGGCCAACTGCTGAACACTTTCCCCTTGTGGTTCAGCTAGCAATAACATACCTAAGGCAAGATTTTTTAAAGCACGCTTACCCACACTCACTGAATCAGGCGAGTAAGGTCCAGGTGTTTGCATTAACTGATAAGTGCTGAGCCAATCGGGCTGCAACGATTTGGCTAGAGCAAGTCGATAGGCTTGCCTTGCCGCATAAATTTGCAAAGGCTCAATCGCTGCACATTGTTCGTACAAATAACTTTCAGCGGGTAAAGAAAAGACTAAATCTTTAAAGGCGGGATCTAAATCAGGATCGATCAGAATAGAACGATAAGCTGCAATTAAACGCGCATCTGGCAAACGTCCAGCCAAGATCAATTCCACAGCCAATTTCTGTGCAGCTTCCCACCGATTGAAGGGATCATCATCACCCGCCAAGAGCAGCAACAAATCTGCTTCGCTTTGCGCAAAATCTAAAATGATGGGCGCAGAAAACCCCCGGTTTATCGACAGTATTGGCTGCTGTGGCACATCATAAAAAGTCCAAGTTTGCGTCTTGGCGCTCAATTCCAGCAATTGTTCTGCACCGCACGGCTTTAATTGATTCGCTTGCGCTATAAATAAGCGCATGAGTAAGGGAATGAGAAATGGCTTGGTCTCGATTTGCGATACACTCGTAGAGCAACTTTGCACAAGCGTTAACTGATATTGCTGCGTACTCGAGTCGTAGTTTTCTATTACTCTTACCCGCGGCGTACCAGCTTGGCTATACCAAAGCTCAAACTGACTTAAATCACGTCCATTGGCATCTGCCATGGCCGCTAAAAAATCATCGCAGGTTACTGCGTGCCCGTCATGGCGTTTAAAGTACAAGTCTATGCCCTTACGAAACCCATCACGTCCTAATAAGGTTTGGTACATGCGCACAACTTCTGCACCTTTTTCATAAATCGTCACCGTATAAAAATTATTAATTTCTTGGTAAGCATCGGGTCTTACTGGGTGCGCCATGGGGCCAGCATCCTCAGGAAACTGCGCCGCCCGCAATAAGCGCACATCGGCAATCCGGCTTACCGCCCTACCCGATTCGCTACCAATTTGATCGGCGGAAAATTCCTGATCGCGAAAAACAGTTAAGCCTTCTTTTAATGACAACTGAAACCAATCGCGACAAGTCACCCGATTGCCGGTCCAATTATGAAAATATTCATGCGCAACTACACTTTCAATCCCAGCAAAGTCAGCATCGGTTGCCGTCTCGGGCTGAGCGAGCACGTATTTGGTATTGAATATATTTAAGCCTTTATTTTCCATGGCTCCCATATTGAAATCGCTTACCGCCACAATCATGAAGCGCTCTAAGTCAAGCTCAAGGCCAAAGCGTTTTTCATCCCATTGAATGGCATGAACCAATGAATCGAGGGCATGTTGCGTTTTCTCTAAATCGCTGGGCTCTACCCAGACCTGCAACAACTTGCTAGCGCCACTAGCCGAAATCAATTTTTTTTCAACGCAGGCTAACTTGCCGGCGACTAAAGCAAACAAGTAGCAAGGCTTCGGAAATGGGTCTTCCCACACTGCGCTATGCCAGCCATTTTCTAAGCGCTCGGTACTAATTAAATTGCCGTTGGAAAGTAATACTGGAAAGTCAGCTTCAATTGCGCGCAAAGTAACTCGATAGCGCGCCATCACATCAGGCCGATCTAAAAAGTAAGTAATCTTCCGAAAGCCTTCAGCTTCGCACTGGGTAAAAAAGTTGCCGTTCGAAACATACAAGCCCATCAACGAAGTATTTTTTGCTGGCACGCAAGCCGTGATAATTTCTAAAATAAATGCATCCTTACCGTTATTAGGCAGGGAATGAATTGTTAACAATTCTGGCGTAATTTCCAGATGGCGATGGGCTTGGCCATTAATCCGCAAGCTAATAAATTCGATGTCTTGCCCTTGTAGCACCAAGGAAGGATGATCGCCTGATGTGGGCTCAACAGAAATGCGACTTTTCACGATGGTGCGCTCGGGATTGAGCGCAAAGTCTAGTTCAACTTGGGTAAAAGTAAAGGCTGGGGGTGTGTAGTCAAGCCTGCGAAAGCTTAAGGGTAAATCGGTCTTCATCCCAGTATTGTAGGCTTAGGCAAAGATTAAGGTCACGACCCCTAAGCCAATAAACACTACTGCCGCTATGGCATGTACCACCTTAATTGGCAAACGCTCGGTAAACTTACGCCCCAACCAAACCGCGGGAATATTAGCCAGCATCATCCCCAGCGTAGTACCTAAGGTGACCGAAGTCACACTGTCGTAGCGAGCGCCTAACGCGATGGTGGCAATTTGGGTTTTATCCCCCATTTCCGCCAAAAAGAAAATGGTGATGGTAAACACAAAAACTTGCCACCCTCGATTAGCAACCTTTTGCTCTTTGCTGTCATCGAGGCGATCTGGAATCAGTAACCATAAACCAATCAATAAAAAGCCTACGCCTAAAATCCACTGCATGACGTTCGGGCTCAATAAATCTGCCAACCAATGGCCCACTAACGCAGCGCCAGCGTGATTCAGCAGGGTGGCCAGCAAAATTCCACCAATAATGGGCCCCGCTTGCTTGGGATAGCGCGCCGCCAGCATCAATGAGAGGAGTTGTGTTTTATCGCCCATTTCAGCCAAAGCAACGACCGAGCTTGAGATGACAAAGGCGGAAAAGTCGAGCATAGGCGAGTATTTAGTTAATTACTATTGAGATCTTTAATTAATACAATTTGGCTATTAAGCCGAAGAATCATACACTCATCAACAATCAAAAGCATATTGAAGGATAGTAATGGCAATGACCGAAGGCAATTTAGAAGCACCCACCCGCCACCCCCTGGATTGGCAAAATCCCGAGTTTTATGACCAGACCAAAATTGATGCCGAATTAGAACGCGTCTTTGATGTTTGCCATGGCTGTCGACGCTGCGTTAACCTGTGCGGTTCATTTCCAACCTTATTTGATCTCATCGACGATACCCCCGACGGTGAACTCGAACAAGTGAATAAAGCCGATTATCAAACGGTGGTTGATCAGTGCTATCTCTGTGACGTGTGTTACATGACCAAGTGCCCCTACGTACCACCGCACCCTTGGAATATTGATTTTCCGCATTTAATGTTGCGCCAAAAAGCCAAAAACTTTCAAGATGATAAAGCGACGATGCGCGATAAAGTACTTTCCGCCACCGATAAAATGGGATTTTTTGCTGGTATACCCATCGTCACCCAAGCAGTCAATGCAGTTAATAAAACGGGGCTGACACGCTTGATGTTAGAAGGCGCAATGGGAGTTCATAAGGATGCTTGGATTCCAGATTACGCGCAGAAAACATTTACCCAATTAGCCGAAAAATCAAATGCCTTTCCAGTCATTGATGGTAAGAAAACACCAGGTAAGGTAGCGATTTTTGCCACCTGCTACATCAATTACAACGAGCCTGGCATTGGTCAAGACCTCATTAAAATTTTGCAACATAATGAAATACCGTATGAATTGGTTGAGAAAGAAGCGTGCTGTGGCATGCCTAAACTTGAGCTCGGCGATTTAGAGTCGGTGGCCGCAAATAAAGAAAAGAATATGCCGAAGCTGGCGGAACTTGCTCGCGCTGGTTACGCCATTCTCACCCCTATTCCCTCTTGCACCCTCATGTTTAAACAAGAGCTACCGCTGATGTTCCCAGGTGATACTGCAGTGCAAGCCGTGAAAGAAGCGATGTGGGATCCATTTGAATATCTCGTAGCTCGTCATAGGGATGGTTTACTGAAGACAAACTTCACTACTGAATTAGGTCATGTTAGCTATCACCTAGCTTGTCATTCGCGAGTACAAAATATTGGTCAAAAAACCGCTGAAGCTTTACGTTTAATTCCGGGCACCGAAGTGAATGTGGTGGAGCGTTGCTCAGGGCACTCTGGTACTTGGGGTGTTAAAAAAGAATTTCATGAAATGGCGAAAAAAATCGGTAAACCGGTTTTTAAACGGATGGC
>Ga0304729_1000670_pt1 | contig 24293 bp, 47 predicted proteins | sample C_131016_MF_Meta_FD_190475 | JGI IMG/M metagenome (GOLD analysis project Ga0304729, IMG submission 190475) | Freshwater microbial communities from Lake Croche, Canada to study carbon cycling - C_131016_MF_MetaG (v2) (version 2) | ecosystem: Environmental > Aquatic > Freshwater > Lake | place... | reverse complement strand
ATTCCCGATATTGATACTAAAAACAGGGGTCGTGTGAAAAAGTGGGAGAAAGTGGTAAAATATGTCATACAAACCAAAACAAAAATAGTAATACAAAGGGAACAAAGAACTATAAAAAAGTATAAAGAAGTATAAAGAAACCCTCACTTTCGTCAATCTCGAACCATTTTCCAGAAATTTAGAAAATATACAAACGTCATACATATGTACGTCCCATTATATAGTGAGGGGTTTTAATACACGGGGGTAAAGATATTGGTATGCATGAGATGGGAGTAAATAAAAAACCCCCATATTAAATAATGGGGGATTAGTCATACGTTAGTAATATGATCACTCTGTCATGGACTGAGGAGGTAGTTTAATTAGTTAAGTTCCATAACTGGTTACGATACTTTATTGCTTGTTTTTTGTTAGGAAAGTTTTTACTGTACTTTAGTCCATTAATACATACACGGACACGATAGGAAGATCCGTCATGATAAATGTTATCACTTACAGGGGAGTACTTAGTGTTTTTTCTTTTTTCCATATTAATAATGTTTTATATGTCAATGATAAGAAAAAAATACAAAATAATCAAATTTTTGACCATATTTTTATATAAATGTTTTATGCATACCAAAATTGACATACTTCTCTCCTGAAGAAAAATAAGAGGGGGAACAAAAGTTCCCCCATGTATATTTCTTATACTAGGTTTTTGAAGATGTGTTAGGTGTGTTCATAACTTTCAATTTTATTAATTGTCTTTTTTACATTTTGCCTCACTGCTATAAATTTCATCTAACGAATGATTCCAATCATCATCACACCATACTTCTTTCTTATCTTTATCAATTTCTGTAATTGTAAGTTGTACGGGAAATTCTTCCATAACCCATACTTTTTGACCTATTTTTAATCTTTCTAAAATCATTATTAATTATTTAAGACCATCAAGAATATATTTAATAACATCAACAGTCCAACCGTTACCGATACCGTGCCAACGTTTTGTCTGTGATACATCAGGAACGTTAGTATACCCCACTGGTAGTGTTTGAGCGAGTTCAGCTTCATCAATGGTTACTGACCTAGTAAATCCGTTCTTAAACTTAATCTTTGATGTATTACCTTTACTTGTTGTGATAGCGTTAAGTACTTCATCTTTTCTAGTTGTTCCATCATTTTGTTCCCAAGAGATATCACCGTTAGGTTTCTTCTTACCTTTGTTAACACCACGTCTACCGAAACCACCGATAGCGTTAGGTATTACATCACCAATTTTAACTCCAAGGTTATTTGGTATTGGTATATAAGGGAAATTAAACCAGTAATATCTTTCACGGTTTTGAAACGTTACAGATTTTGAATTAATAAGTCTAGGAAATACACCAAGTCTCTGAGTGATGATGTCTAAATACTCACGTTTCATTCTAACATTCTCCAATAGGTATTTAACCTCTGGGTTAAGGGACTTGACATGATCAAGTATTTCAGCGAATACATGGAATAGACTTGATCTTGGGTCAATGAATCCTTTTCTTTTCCCAGCATTTGATAGTGCTTGACAAGGTGTACCAGTGAGGATAAGGTCAACTGATTTCCAGTCGATGTCCCATTCTCTCCATTTGGTTAGATCACCGAGATGGGTGATGTCTTTATTATTATGTTTGGTGATTTTAATGGCGGAGTCATTAATTTCAGAAGCATAATACTTTTCGAATTCGAATCCTCCTCTTTTTAGAGCGAGGTAACCACATGAAATCCCGTCACATAACGACAGGACGATTCTAAACTTTCTCATACGTGTTTATTTTATGTTTATTAATAGATTTTGTTATTTCATCTTCCATAACCTGTTTTAACTTGGAATAAGATTTATTCATGAATTCAGGGTCATACATTAGAAGATCCATATGATCACCGTGAATATCAGTCAACCCAACAATAGTGGTTACATAATTGGCCACATGTTCTCTTCTATAGAAAGGACATCTTGCATAGATATAACCTCTGGTTGCAGATAATTTGATCTGTGATACATTGAAATTTTCCATGACTCTCATCTGAAGAATAATTTCCTCAAGTTCAGCTAAGGTACGGAAAGTTTCCTCATTCTGTGTTACGATATCATTATATCTCTTCGTATACTTTTTCAGGGCAGGAGAAGATGACAGATTATCATCTTGTTTGATAAATCTGTCATACATAGGGAATTCAATTGAATTCCCCACAACATTAACAAACACACCTGAAATTGTTTCATTTGTTCTACTCATACTTATTCTTTTTCTTTGTTAAACATATCAATTATTGTACTCTTGTCTTCCTCTGTAAGGTAAGTCTCAGTCTTATAAAGGTCATTTAAGAATTCCTCACCATTATGATATTCATCAATGATACATTCGATGTCACCACTAACTTCAGACCAGAAACCTTCCTTATCGAACTTATATTTTCCCTCTCTGAATTTATAATCATCCTCACTGGTAATCTCTCCACCTTCAATAATGGATTTACCATAGAAATCATTTCCAGGTTCTTCGTACTGAAGTTCACATTTAACCCCATATAGTTTTGTGAGCATCTGACAGAATCCCACTGGTGGTGACCAAGCGGTATCAAAACTTAATTCAATAGAAGTCTCACCATATGATGGGTTTATTTCATTACCTTGTACATCCCATTTAGTTCCCCAACCATTTACATTTAGTTGGAATCTATCTTTCATATGTCCCTCCCCTGAGTCATCAATTCCGACTAGAGATTCAAAGAGACTATTATTGGATGTCTCAATTTCTTTTATCTTTTCTAACAATGGAGCAATATTCTCCTTATCACCTGTTATATTCAGGTAATTATAACACCAATTAGGAATAAGCGTCGTTGCTGTGATTATAGAGTCGCAAACTCTTTTATTTAAATGATTAAAATTCTTGGTCTTGATCTAGACCTGTCCAATGTATTAAAATCCCTGAAAACCAACCCAATCCTGATAAACATCCAAACCAGTAGTTTGAGTTCCAATTCCAAGTCATTGGGTCCCAAGAGTGGGACCCAAAACTAAACATAATATACATGAATAAGGTTGTACCTATTCCGAAACTTAATATTGTCTTCATACTATAAATTATTTAAAATCTCTTCTTTGTTTTTTAGTTCACCAATATGTTCCTCGTAATACTTAACCGCTGGTTCCCAATCTTCTTTGTTACCATCTGAAGAGAAAGAGAAACCAGAAACATTGTTTCTTAAAGATAGTAGGGTAATACAAACCATGAAGTCATACGGTTTCCTGGCTGTCTTACAGAACGCAAAGGAAAGAGGACTACCATCAAACTCAAAGTAAAAGGTTTCATGATCTAGGTCTTTGGAACTATCTCCATTGAAGTAAATCACTTTGGTATTAATAACTGGTTTACCAGTTCCTCTACCACCACATAAAACGATTGGTTCATCTTTGTAATAACTACCACCTGTCTCTGAGAACTCAGGTAAGTTCTTCATAACCTTTCTTAGTTCTTTACGTACTTGTTTGAACTCTTTTTGACAATCTTGTGTTGGTGTCTTGAAATTCCAGTAGTGTGTGTAACCCATAATTGATATATTTTAATTGTGAGGTACAAAAGTATATTATTCTTATGATATGGACAAACTTATTATGTTAAGGAATTGTTATCAAATAAAAATGATCTGAAGGACCAGGACCCTGGTATATGATTTTGGTATGCATGGATCTACAGGTGGAGCTTAAGCTTGCTGCAGCATTAGATATTGGTATGCGCGTGATTTGTTTATGCATACCAAAATCATCCTGAACTACAGACGGGACGTTAGTTATGCATACCAAAATCAATTTGATCTTCAGAGTCCCTTTTTTCAGGGCAATAAAAAACCCCCACAAATTGTGAGGGTTAATTACCTTTGACATATTGTTCTTAGATGTGACAATCAATGATTGAAATCAAAGTATCATCAGGAAGTTCATCAAACATTTCTGTTACTTTTTTATCCCATTCATCATCTGTCATTTCATCAGTTGACATTCCCCACCATCCCATTTCACCTTGTTGATACCATTCACCATTTTTAACGATAGCGTGAGTGGATAGGGCTTTATTCCTTGCCCTCTGAATGTACTCTTCACGACTTATATCGAAATCATCAATTTCAATAAACCATCCCAATTCTTTTCTAGCTTCTTCGGTTGATACCGCTTTCAATCTTGGTTGGTTGTGATACAACGATCTAGCCTCATCAACATTAATTTCATTATTTATAAGACGTTCCCTAAATACTGACCATTTGGTTGGGATTGGAGTATCTTTGATATAGGTCATTACCTTATCATAATATTCGCCAGCGTTTACTCCGGCACTATCTCTCATTCCTTCAACATCAATATTCTTTTTATTAGTCTCATCACAATGACCAGCTTCACAATCCCTATTAGCCCAACTTCTTCTACAATTATTTCCTTGAGTTCCTTCTTTAAGTTTTAAAAACCCATTCCAACGACCACCTAATTCATACCAGTCCCATTTACTATGAGGATTATATGTGGATATTTTAACCCATTTATCATCACGTTTCTCATATAGATTATCATTCCAATCTTTACCCTTCTCAGCATAAAGTTCATCGAATGTTGGGTATTCAAGTCCACCATTCTCTGGTTTCTTGTAAAACTCAATGATTGAGTTCTTTTCTTCCTCAGATACATCACCAGTAACTACTGGGGTTTCTAAACTTTTGTTTTCGTCATACTTGGAGAGTTGTTCATCAACATTACCACCGATTACCATAACAGAAAAATGGCTCATAATTATAATTTTTTATTGTTAAGAAATATTTTACAAATGTAATACTTATTTTGGTATTGACAAAATTAATTTTTAATTATTAATAAATGAATACAAAAGTAGGGGAAATTAATTCCCCCACCAAATTTAATTTTCTGGATCTTCAGGAACAGTAAAGATTCCAATTTCTGGAACATCCACTTCTTTACCTGCAAGGTCGGAGACATCATGCCAGTTACCTTTATCATCTTCAAACTCCATATCATCATTCCAATCCTCAACATTATTAAGGACACCGAATATAATATCACCTTTCATTGAGGATTCAGTTCTTCCCCAGTTATCAATAGTTTCTTTGTAATAAATAATTTTAATTGCCATGTTCTTTTAATTTTAATGAGATACAAAGATAATACTTTTGTATCAAATAAACAAATTTAATTACATTCTACTGTTGTAATACCGGTCTTTATTCGATAAACTTGAATTTGTTGACGAACCTTTGCTTTCCAATTAGGGTTCTTTGCAACCTTTTCGGGTGATACTCTTTCAACCATATCATAGATAGGTTTAAGTTCTTTGTCACCGTATTGTCTTGCGGACATACTAACAACACTATACCAGGTTGGTGTAATACCTACAACAATAATTCTTTGATGGTTAACTAGAATGTGTTTACCTTTGATACCACAATGTTCAAGACATTCCACATTTTCTTCACCATATCCCAATAAGATAGATGGTGCTGTTGATGAACCACCGATTGTACCATCTGGTTTATAGAATTTAACTCTACCTTCCATAAACAACATACTATCAACATGAGGGAACACCCAATTTTGAAATGCTTTGGTTTCAGTCCTTGCAAATACAAACCCAATACCATTTGCATAACTTGCCATTTTCTTTAACCATGCTTCTAATTCCCTACCATAAGGAGGATTTAACCAAACCCTACCAAACCAGGGTTGTATCAAACCATTTTCTGTTTCTGTGTAACGATGTTTTGCTGTTAACCACGGCATGATTGGGGGAGTACATGGGTCCAAATCAAATTCCCCTAATGATTTAATAATTTCTGGTGGAGTTAACCAGGTGTTTGTTGTGTTCTCAGTAACTTTATGATTGAAATCTTTTGCCATGTTATTTAATTTTAAATGTGTGAATATAAACCATAACCACCAGCTGGGTCAATATCATTATCCAAATCATCTTCATTAATGAAATCCCTTATTTCAGTACCATCTGAAAGTAATACATATTCATCTTCAAGAATTTCCAAACCATCGACTTCAACGGACTCAATTTGTGACACCACGTTATTGACCACATCAAATGTACATGTTGATTTTATTTCAACACCACCATCCCAAATGGAAACGTACTTTGCATTAATAATTTTCATGATTATATATTTTTGTGATACAAAGGTAAGGGATTTGTAATTACCAAACAAATTTATTTTTTACGATATGAGATTTCATGAAATTTTATTATATTTATTATAAAAAGAAAATTATGTTGAATAGTGAAGAATTAAAAGAATATAAAAAGAAATGGAGAGAAGAAAATAAAGAACGTTTAAAAGAAAAAGATAAACTGAGGTATCAAGAGAATAAAGAACATTTAAAAGAATATCAAAAAAAATATAAAGAAGAAAATAAAGAAAAAGTTAAAAATAATCGTAAAAGGTATTACGAAGAAAATAAAGAATCATTTAAAGAAAAATTTAAAATATATTCTGAAAATAATAAAGATTCAATAAATGAATATAAAAATAAATGGACCGAAGAAAATAAAGAACATTTAAAAACATATAGAAAAATATATTATAAAAATAAAACAGAAGTGACCAAAATTAAGCATTCTGAACGTATGAAAAATGACCCATTATATGCTTTAAGAATTTCATTACGAAAAAATATATTAAAAACATTTAGAAATAGAGGGTTTGAAAAACCAAATAAAACAACTGAAATTCTTGGATGTTCATTTGAAGAATTTAAAGAGCACCTTGAAAAACAATTTGAACCTTGGATGAACTGGAATAATAGAGGAAAATATAATGGAACACCCAATTATGGGTGGGATATTGACCACATCATTCCAGTTTCAAAAGGTATTACAGAAAACGATATTATTAAATTAAATCATCATACAAATTTAAAACCATTGTGTTCATTCAATAATAGACATATCAAAAAAGATAATATTATTGAATAACAAACTTATTATTAGGATCTAGTTTTGTTCTAACTATTTTATATTTAAGTCCAATTATTACGTTTTTTGGGTCCTTATAACGAAGGTCGTTTAAATCCCCATCAATTACTTTCCGACCTAAGAATTGTTTTGGTAAGTCATTTTTGAACACCACCGCAACCCTTACTTTATTATTCAACATATTATCACATTCCAGAAAGTTCTTACCATCAAAAGAAAATGTAAGGTCATAATTCTTATATTCCTTTAAAAGTTTGGTACGATTGGGAACCTTAGTATAGTCATAAAACTGAACATCTGGATACAACTCCAATATATTCATTTTAACCCCCGTTAATTTATTTGTAGTATAAAATGAAGTAGGGTTTAGGTCCGAAGTATTATTCAATCTAATACTAAAAGAATAACCCAATTTTTTGGCTTTGGATCTGGCAGATTCAATTTCTGAAATCATCCAGTCAACAAAAAATTCCCTTTCCTCAAAAAACAATTTAGTTTTTTTGATACGACTTTTGTTAATTAAATTATCGTTCGCCCTCATAATATTATGACCGGACTCATTAAGACAAACGGCGGTACATTCCTTTGTACGCTTCGGACATACTTCGTAACCCGACATATCAGCTGGGGCAAGATATAACCCATATACAAGCTCATTATACTTATAAGCTTTCTCATGTTTGGTCGATAGGTTAACCGACCCTAAGTAAGTAACACCAGATACTCTTCTGGCTTGTGCTTTGTTTTGAAACTTTAATTTATTCATATACTTTAATTGTGAGGTACAAAAGTAAGTGTTTTATATTTAATGGACAAATAATTAATGTTAATTAATTGTTAACAAAAAAAAATGATCTGAAGTACCTGTTCAGGTAGATATTGGTATGCATAAGATTATTCATGCAAACCAAAATCATCCTGAACTATAGACGGTACAATATATTTTCATGCATACCAAAATTGGGATACTCAGTGCTTAAGAATTCCAGATCTTCAGAGCAAAAAAAATCCCCACTAATAATAGCGGGGATTAATCCTAAATTAAAATATACGAACCTAAAAATTTTAATCTTCACAACGTTTCATGGTTTTTTCCATATCAGTATTATAATTTTCCATAATACCTAATATTTCATCAATAATATCTTCAGATAATTCATCATATTCAATATCTTCATTATTAATTTCGGTTTCATCTAGATAAGTAATAACATTTACGTCATCTTCATTAAACCCTTCAACCAGAACACTAGTGTTTCTACCACCAGAAGAATGTGAACTAATACAAGGACTACAATCTAATTCCAGTTCAGTACTAGTTGTTTCTCCCCACTCCATAATAATTTCTTTAATACGGAGAATTTTACTATTTTTTGTTTCATCATCTGGTACAGTTTGAATTTCCCATGTAGGATAATACCCAGAGGTGTTTCCTTGTTCGATTAAACCGATTATATGGTTTAATCCATCAATCATTGAAGTTTCATCTTCAAACTCTTCATTAATAATTAATTTTTTCATTTTTTAAAAGTTTAAATTGTGCATTGTAATATCATCTGTCACCATATAGTTACAGTTTGAAAGGTTATAACCCAAACCACCATCTTCAGTTGGTAGTTCAATAAATTCCTCAGCATCCAATTCTTCTGGTTTATTGTCCAATGATAAGACTTCTACTTTACCAGACTCGAAGTTTAAAATAACGGCATAAAATGGGGGGTTGATTAATTCCAAATTATCACAATAATCTTCAAGGTATTCCTCGGCATCACTTACACCAATAATACTGAAATTTTCGTCACCATTCTCTTTTAAAATGGTATTCATAAAATCAATAAACTGTCTATCAGTTTTGAAGTTACCAACAATCTTACCTTCCACTTTGTTTTTTACTGTGTACATATATTTTATTTTAGTGAGGTACAAAAGTAATACATTTGTATTAAATGAACAAATTTATTTTATATTTCTTTAAAATCAACTTCTTTCAACCAATCTGTCACAATTTGATTATTGACTTCAAAATGTTTTCCATTGAAGTTTGCGGCAAATTGGTTATGACTTTTAAAATGTTTTCCATAAGTGGACTCAGTGAAAACAATATATTTACCAGGAGATACTGGTAATCCTTCTGTAACTGGTACTTTAATATAAATTGTCATACGTTTAATTTATTTTTATTGTTACAAAAATATCCAAAGGAATTACAACTCCATTATTCCCAACAAATCCTGGGGAACAAGGACAAACAGAACATCCACAGTTTTGTCTCCAACTCCATTTTTCCTTCATTACAGACGCGTGGTGACTCGGAAACTTAAAATCCAACAACTCCATCAACTTAGGTAATACAAGTTCCTTATAGGTCTCGTATGGTCTATTATGACGTTCTATGATATTATCAATAATACTTTCCTTATCATGGAAAATATAAATTTTATGTTTGTCCCTAAAACTTTCCCCCTTTCTATTATTTGAGGGTCTAACTATTAATTCTGTAAATTCAAAGTTCATAATTTTTAATTTAGAATACAAAGGTAATACATTTATATTAACCCAACAAATTTTTTTATTAAGTTTTAACCCATTTTAACATATTGAATATATATTTACACTCAATAATTATCCTATGATTACACCTGTAATACCTATCCTCTTTATAACAGTTTACCCTTAATTTATTATATTCCTCTAATAATAACTTTCTAGGTAAACTACCATAACGCCTTAATCTATTAACATTCCACTTATATCTCATTATTTTAATGGGTGTTTTTTTCTCCAAATACTTACAGCTTCTTTAATAGTATAAAAACTATACTTTTCACCTTGTATGTTTATAATACCATTTCTATATTGGTGGTAATACACACCATTCCTTATTTTCCCACTGCGTATGGGTGTATTAAATAAATCTACGTTATTCATTATTATTATTTAATTGATTAACAATACCCTCAGCGATTGTCTTATCGTGGAAAGCATACCTATTCATTTCTTTACCTCTATAAGGTTTGAAAGTAGTTTTATCAATGGTTTTACCTTTCTCATCAGTAATATACCAATATGTTTTTGCTCCAAATGATCCGGTTGCATCCCATCTACTTTTGCGAGGGATATATTGATTAAATTGTAATGTGTACATATTATTTAAGTTTTGTTTTAGATAAAAAATGATTATATACTTCTGGTATATGTTTCTTATAACCTGGTTGATTACTTTTACACCACTCCTTTAATTCGTCTTTATCCTTAAAAGGTTTTTGCCACGAATTGTTACTCATAATCATATCAAATTGTAGAGTAAGTTCATCAATAAAATTCTGAACAGTCCAACCCTCCCAAATGTGTTTGTTTAAATTAACCTTTTTTTTAGTACTAAATGTACCAATACAATTATCGGAATTATGTTTTCCGCCATTCATTCCATCTAAATAAGTTGCCATAATTTTTAATTTTAGGATACAAAGATAAGGGGTTTATATTTAATAAACAAAAAAAACTTTTTATTTTTCCTCAGAAAGATCTGGCATTGGTCCATCCTAAATTTTGGTATGCATGTCATACGTTTATGCATACCAAAATTGGACTCATCTTCAGCACGCTTCAGATCGAATTTTTCTCAAGGGCAAAAAAAATCCCCACAAATTAATGTGAGGACTTTTCTCCTAAATCAAAATATACGAACCTTCTTTATTATTTTTTGAATAGTTTGGACATACCAATTTGATGACTAATTTTCGCTTCAATATCCTTCTTAGTTAATCGGTCAATATAAGGATATTCCCAAGCGTCACCTAATGGTATATGAATCAAACGAACTGGTTTTAAACTTATAACCATATATTCCGCATAACCATCAGCAAATGGAAACTTTATAATTGTTCCGGTATGTTCCTCATTATGTCCATTATCTTTTAAGAACTTTTTTAAATCGTCTCTAAACTTATCACAATCCTTATGATATTGTGAAATATCCTTCCAATTAAACTTTGGTACTTTTATTTCTGTTGGTACACTATATATCTTTCCCATTTTTTTAATCAATTAAATTGTTACATAATATGAAATCAACCAAACCTTTCTGTTCAATTTGTGATAAATTTTCTATTAATATTAATTCAACTGTATTATCATAAAGAGTAACAAGTAATGAATCATTAGAAATATCACCATAAATTGTATAGTCATCATTGATACCATAACCCTCTAAACGATTCTTTTGTTCTGGGGTCATACGGGATAATAAATCGAATAACAACTTTTGAGTTTCAGCGTGTAACGCAATTTCTTTTTCTTTAATTGTAATTTGTCTGTCAATTAACTGACCTTTCGTTTCTTTCATTGTATTTGTTTTATATTACAAAGGTAAATGTTTTATATTAAACCAACAAATTTATTTTTTATTTAAAAGACCACATTCATTTTCCATTGTGATACAGCCATTAATAAAACAATTTAATTCACTTGCGGTATAATAATTTTTTGATAATAATGAACCATTAGGTTTTCTAATACCGTAATACACTCTATCAGTTTTAACTTTTGCAAGTGTATAATTGGTACCAAATACATTATTTAATAATTCGATACGTTCCTCTAAATAACTTTTAGTTATCATAATATTTTTAATTTAGATTACAAAAATAGGGAGTATTACACTCCCCACCAAATAAAATTTTATAATTAATCACAATCTGAACATTCTTCATCATTATTACCATAGAAAAATCCTTGATCTGGACAACTATCGGAATAAGGTAAACTATTGAAGTAAGATTTCCATTGGTCGTTATCACCACGAGGAACGTGTGTATTCAAATTCTCAACCAACTTTGGCATCTTAAATAAACCGTTATAGTCACCACTTGGATTATCTTTGAATGATAATGTAATACCTTCACCTCTGGTTTTCTCACTATTTAACTCGGCAAGTAACTCATAAAAGTCTTTACCACCAAACTCACCATAACCATTGTAATTATTTTCGGTGAATACTTGTCCATCCTCAGTAATCATGTGAACTGTGAATGGACGTAATCTACTGTGTTGATTCGCAATACTCCTACCTGTATCGGAGGTTATCCATGAAAAAAATCCCATAACTTTTAATTTATTTTTATTTAGAATACAAAAGTAATACATTCATATTACACCACCAAATTTATTTTTCAATTTGATTATTATATATCTCTAAAGATACACGACCATCAAGATATAACTCAGCGGTACTTTCCCCACCATTATCTTCTGGTTGTAATACTTCTTTAACATCTTCAACTTCATTCCAGTCAATTTCTTCCAGATCCCCTGACTCATATTTTTCAATGGCAATTTTTTTAGCTTCCTCTACTGTTTCAGCTTTCACTTCAAAATGGGTCCTCATCCAAGTTGTAACTTTCTGGTCAAGAAAAAAATTAAATGTTTGCATATTACTTATATTTAAAATGATTAACTAAATCGGTACCACTTATTCTGGTTTCTAAACCCTTACAGAATTTACTTTCAACCAACATAACATCGCAATCAAAGTTATCATCTTTATCGGTCATAACCAAAAGAACTTCAATTACATCACTAGGGAAAATCATTGCACCATTTTTATGGTATCCCTTAAAACACTCTAATAAAACAAATTCATTTTCTTCCATACATTTATATTTAGGATACAAAGATAATACTTTTTTACTTATCTAATGTATTTTAATATTACCAAATTGTTATCAAATATACCAGTGATCTGGGGTCGAGGAACCTGGTCTGTAGAATCTTAATTTTGGTATGCATTGATCTACAGGGGGATTATAGCTCCGTCCCGACTCAGATTTTGGTTTGCATGTAATACCTGATGCATACCAATATTGGAGTCATCTTCAGCAAAGTCTTATGCGACTGCTTAATTTGAGGGCAAAAAAAATCCCCACATTTCTGTGAGGACTTATTTTTCTCAATTAACCACTATGATATTAGTTCTACCAAATCATTAAAGATTTTCTGCTCTCGCTTGCCGTAAGCCCCAATCATCTTACTTTCGGTACTATCTGTTTTAGATAGGGAGTGAGTGGTGAATTTAGTAACTCCGGAGAAAAGTCCCCAGAGGTTACCTCCTTTGTCTTTAATTTCACCATTCAAATCAACGTAATACTTGGTCATTTTATTACGTTTGTTACCGGAGATACTATCCTCATCATTCAAATCAACATTCTTGTCAATGTCGAATAAAGTTCTTAGAACCCTTTCACCATAAGCCACACGATGTGAAACCTTACTTGGGTCATACGGAGCCTCAGCCAAACGTTTAATGTCATTAAACATTTTTTCCTCTTCAATCAACGATTGTTCCAAAGTTTTTACAAGGTCATCAATACGAATACTCATGTTTGAGGTATGACGAACCTTAGTTTTAATACTTCTGAAAGCAGAATAGAAAGTATTCATACAGCTGATAGTTATATTACTTGGACCGAAAGCCAATGATGTAGAACCATCAAATGAATTGATACCCGTCAAATATCCTTCAACAGTATCTTCACCCAATTTTAAGTCATTAGACTTTAATTGTACAAATACTTTTGAACCGTTACCAAACATACCACCTTTCTTTACTTCCAACCCCGTTTGTTTTGAAACCCTTTCAAGTAGTTCAAACATTTCGTGATTCTGGTAAGGTTGATAATCCTTTCCCATAACCCCTAACGATGCGTTAGTGTCTTCTCTTACAATACTGATTTTATCCGGTATAAGAATACCAGACTCAGTTTGTATTTTTTCACTTCTTACTGTCCAATTCAGACCAGTTTCTTGTAACATTTTTTCGATGTTCATAATTAATAATTTTTGTTATCATTTAATTTAGGATACAAAGATAAGGAAAATTTATTCCCCACCAAATAATGAGAAAAAAAATGTTGTTAAATAATTGTTAAGGAAATGATCTGGTGAACTCAGCTCCGTCCCGTCTCAGATTTTGGTATGCATGTCATACGTTTATGCAAACCAAAATTGGGATACTCAGCGCTGAAGAATTCCGGATCATCAGTGCATAAAAAATCCCCACCTTTCGGTGAGGACTTTAATCGTGGGGTGTATTAGTTATTTTCATCAATGATGACGGTATCATCTTCATTATTAGGGATAATTACGTCCTGTGTCAAAACATCTCTCATTGATACACTATCATCAATTCTACCATCATCTTTTAACCAAATCTGAACATAAAATGGTTCTTTGTACCAATTATTTTGTTCAGCAACTTTCTTCCAAGAATTTCTGTGAAGTTCAATATCACTTCTTTTAACAATTACGTTCATCTTATTTTATTTTGTTGTCTTGCAGACTTTTTAAAAATACGTTTAATTAGAGGTTTAACTTTATCTCCCCAAAAAAACGAACCACGACCTTTACCACTTAAACACATATAAGGTTTCATAACGTTTAATTTCTATGTTCTTTAATATTAGGACAATACCCATAATTCCTAATTGTTTCATTCTGATAGTCTTGAGCCTTACTCCAAGACATAGGTTTCTTGTTTAACTGAATACCTTTATAATTAATGTTATAAAGTTTTTCCACATTAGGTTGTGGTTTCTGAACGTGAACTGTTGATTGTATCATATATAATATTTTAGACCACAAAGATATATATTTTATCAATACCACACAACATAAAGTTATCCACATTTTATTAACATGATCTGGTGACACCAGCGAGCTGTGCTGGCACCATGAAATATTGGTATGCATGTCATACGTGGTTTTGTATGCATACCAAAATTGGAGTCATCTTCAGCAAGCACCGGATCTTCAGCGCAAAAAAAATCCCCATCTTTCGATGAGGACTTTAATCGTTGATGATATTAAATATTTATTGTATAATTAAACATTATAACCCCTTCAAAGTTATAATAAATTTCCAAACTAGCATTACTTTGTATTACCTTTAACAAATGTCCAGTTGATATGTTATTAGTATGAAATGGGGGTATTTTTTCATTATTCTTTTTTTTACCCTTAACAATATAATCAGTTAATTTTAATTTCTTGGAATGTCTTACAAACGAATCTCCATTAGTATCAATGGTGATTTCTTTTTTTTCAACTTGATTATCTGGTAGATTTTTTTCCATATCTATAAACTTTTATATTATTATCAATAGTATATTTAATCAACTCTTTTTTGGTTGAAAATAATATAGGATTTTCTTCCCATAATATCCATCTCATTCGTTTATATATTTTCTTTTCCATATTAATTTATTCTAATATTTTTCATAATTTTTATTTTAGAGTACAAAAGTAATACATTAAATTTATATTACCAATTTTAATTTTCAGATAGTTGAACATTTGAATCAATTAATATTCCAACAAATTCAAGTTCATCATTTAAACTCTCAATTTTAGGTTTAATAACCATATTCATTTCATAATCCAAACATTTCAGCTTCATAAAACATAATGTTTCATCAATCTGACCAAATAGTAACTTAGTTTCAAGTGTTGTTCGTTCACCTCTTATCTCCATTATTCTATCGTGCAAACTTTCAGTTTCATTGCTGATATGTTGCAATTTAATTAAGTTCGGTGTAGGTACTTCCATTTTATTATTGTTTTATTGTGTTATTAATTTCATTTAAACAAAGTTCAATTTCGTGTTCTCTACTCCCACCTTCATCAATTTCGTTTACACATAAATTGTATAAACCAACTATATCTTTTTTGTGTTGTGGATACTTCTCAATAGTTTCCTTCGCGTAATTCCTTAATTCTTGTAGTGTCATATATTTTTGTTTTAGGATACAAATATATGCACTTATATGTTACCAGACAAATGAACTTATCAACAAGTTATCCACATGATCTGGTGACCCCAGCGAGCTGTGCTGGCACTGTCCAATATTGGTATGCATGTCATACGTTTATGCAAACCAATATTGACTGTATCCCAGCTCTGAAGAATTCCGGATCATCCGAGCATAAAAAACCCCCAACTTTTGTTGAGGGTGTATTACTTATAAACAACATCTATATCCTTTACCTTTAATTGTTTCAACAATTGGTTTACCAATCATCTTACTAAGTTTACATATATGGACATCAATTGTTCTATCAACCACAACAATATCATCCCCCCAAACATTACTTAAAATCTCATTACGAGTAAATGTTCTATGTGGAAATTCCATCAACATATACAATAAAAAGAATTGTTTTTTGGGTAAATGAATTTCTTTATCCCCGATAGTTACATTGAATTTATCAGGATTAATTGTAATGTCGTTCAATGTAATTGGTGGTAATCTTTTAATTTCAGTTGTAACGTTAATCAACCTAATAATTTCTTCCTTTGTAAAATACTCTTTTTCAGTTTCGTTAATACGATTAATAATGTTTTCGACTACTCTCATAATTATTTTATTTAGGATACAAAGATAACGATTATATAATACTGACCAAATTTATTTATGCGAAACTCCGTGGCCTGGCACTGATACATTTTGGTATGCATGTCATACGTCTTGTTGCTTGCATACCAAAATTGAAATTCTACAGACCAGATCATTTTCTTGGGCAAAAAAAATCCCCACATTTCTGTGAGGACTTTTCTCCTAAAACTATACCTATGAAACAAAATCCAATTCTAATTGTTTAGGTTGTCGGTAAAATTCAACCATACTTTCCGCTTCCATTAAACACTCATCTTCCCCATAAAAACCCCAACAACTATCTAATTCCTCATGGTGTTCGTGTCCTAAGTTACATCTACTTATCTTCGATATTTTGTACCCATAAACATCACCAGTAAGATATTGGTCATAAGTCTTTACTTCCCCAATAAGATATTGTGTAATACGTTCCTTTAACTTCTTATTGATACGTTTAACACTATATTCTTCCCTTACTTTCTTTTTTGATACAAATATCCATCCAACTTGTCCACTATCCCAACCACAACTGAACCCCGTTGTATTCATGGTTATTCCACTATGGTCATATAGATACAAAGGTAAGATAACACAAATGTCATGTTCTTTAATTAATGAATTTTTCATAACATGATAATTGTTATAGTCATCACTTTTGTACTCATGTTTGTCACCTAATGAATATCTACGGTGAAAACATACCATTGTACCCAAATTATCCCAATTGCGAGGACTTTCTGGATTATTGTCTTGTTCAATCTCAATAAGGTAATTACCAATTTTCTTTTCCATATATTTTAATTTAGAACACAAAAATAAGTCTTTTGTAATTAATAGACAAATATATATTAATAAAGTTATCCACATTTTAAAAGTCACCATAATTGTTATCTGAATTATCTACCCATAAAGCAAAAAGTAATAAACCCACAAAAACAAATATTATACCCATATACTTTTTATTTAGGATACAAATATATGATATTTTGCACTATCCACCAAATTTTTTTTTTGATCTAGTTTATATTTTGGTATGCATGCATTTTAATGTCATACGTCCTTTGCTTGCATACCAAAATTGGTTGCACTTCAGGGACACAACTTCTTAGTTGCTTGCATACCAAAATTCATAAACCAGATCCATTCAGTTCCATTAGGTATGGACAAAAAAAATCCCCACATTTCTGTGAGGACTTTAATCTTGGAAGGGTGTTAATCCTTACCATGTGTTTCTTTTACAATTTTGTGAGTGGTCTTATTGAATAGGGTCAAATTCCACACGTTATTGTTATCAACATAACATAACACATAATCAACCCACACGTCATTTTCACCATCATTAATGACATCAATGAATGTACAAACAGACATTTCCACAAGGAAATTTTTTTGATTCTCGAAAGGTCGAATAACTTCACCTCGAACCCTTTCTCCAATCGGGAAAAAATCTACTTGACAATTACGTTTCTTTAACGTTTCGAAAACTTCGTTGAAAGTTTCTTTACCTTCACATACTTGAATTGTTCCTTCAATCCAATCAAATACAAACTCTTTCATATACTTTTGTTTTAGGATACAAATATACAACCTTATGTAATACCATACAACTATTTTACCATAAAGTTATCCACAAGTTATTCACATGATCTGGGGTCAGGGGACACGGGAAGATTTTGGTATGCATGCATTTTAATGTCATACGTTTTTTTGCTTGCATACCAAAATTGGGATACTGAGGAAAAACTCAAGTTCTTGGACATAAAAAAACCCCTACTTTCGTAGGGGTCTTTCCTAATGTAATACCTTAAACTATTTGATATTTCACTTTGTTTAAGGTCATTTCCTTAATGTTTGTCAAGGTGACACTTTGAATAAACACTTTTCTTTCTTGTTCTTGTCTTGAAGTTTCAGACTTTTTAGTTTCAAAACTTTTAAACAATTCTCGGTCAATACTATTACCATTTTGTAAATAATCAACTTTTGGATTACTCTCCAAAAAGTATTCATATTGAAGGTAATATTTTTCCTCATCACCTGTTTTTCCATTCCATAACACACACTTAGAAACGTGTTCTCCCTGTGTATTTTTCTTACTCTCAAAGTCACCTTGTAACCCTTCCTTTTTTTCGTTGTTATTCACTCTTGTTTCATACTCATTTCCAATTAGGAAATTTGAACTATTACGTTTGATAATCGTATTAAAATACGGATTATTACGTTTGTTCATTTTTACGGGTGTTTCAATCACTAAATGGATTAAAGTAGACTTTTCCACACTCTTTAACAACTCTAAAAGTTGTACTTGATTAATCTGTGTCATATACTTATGTTTTAGGATTCAAATATACAACTTTATTTTGAAACTATACCAATCTTTTTTAAATAGTTATCCACAAGTTATCCACATGATCTGGGGTCAGGGGACACGGGAAGATTTTGGTATGCGCGGGTCTATTATATGTTCCACGTGGAACATTCCTATCTGTTGCTTGCATACCAAAATTGGGGATACTTCAGACAGCTCTGGTTCTGGTTTTCAGCAACCAATGGCTAAGGACCGCATACCAAAATTGACAGCTCAGACTCCAGATCATCCACATCCAATTTACTCCAAAAAAAATCCCCTTCGTAAAAACGAAAGGGATAAAAATATTATAATGTTTTTTTTTTATTTCCAACTTATATGACTATTAATGTTATTAACAATATCGTTATTAACATTAAATGTTGGTAATTTTTCATCAAACTCTATTTCTAAACCAACATTCTTAAAACTATCCATTAAACTATTTCTAAATTCAATCGAATTAATATGAGTATTGATATGGTTTTCAATCACACTCAAAGTAAATGTGGTTTTAATATCACTCATTAATCCTTCATCAATATGAAAAATAGGTGTAAAATCTTCATCAATATCATCACCACGATAAAAATAAACATCCAAACATATTTCATCACTTTCACTATCACCATCAGATAATGAAATAGTTACGTCACCCTCTAAATAACATAATGGAATAGAAATTTCTTTTTTAAAATAGAGAAAAATTATCTCTAATAAAAGTGGTGATTCGTCACCATCGGTTTTACTACTAATTAATTTACCATCTTTTAGATTAAACTCAATGTCAACACGATAATCCCATTCTGAATTACCTAAACTTAAAATCGTATTCATATTTTTATATTTTAGTACACATCAAAGATATAACTTTATTTTGAAACTATACCAATCTTTTTTAAAAAGTTATCCACATGATCTGGAGGACGAAGGACCTGTTATTAATATTGGTATGCACGCATAAATGTCATACGTGTTCCACGTGGAACGTCATACGTGTGTTGCTTGCATACCAAAATTAACAACTCAGACTCCAGATCATCCACATCCATGAGGTATGGACAAAAAAAATCCCTCCGTAGAAACGGAAGGATTAATGTCAGAAATAACAATTTTTATTGACTATATTAAGGTATATACTCAATTTTTTTATCAATCTTATCAAACAATTCATCGAAGTAAACCCCTTCAACAGAATCTTTTAAAACCCCATGTGTACTAATTAGATGGAACTTATACACGTCATCCCAACCCAATACTATCAACACATAACCTTTGTGATGGTGTCCTCTCACCTTCAACAACAATCCCTTGTTTTGAAAGTTTGTTCGGGTACTTATTCCCCAACTTAAAATCCTCATCCCACCGAAACCATTTAATTGTCTCATAGTTTCAGTCGTGTCAAAATCTCTTTCTAACTTACTTGTGACCGTAGTTACTAATTCTTTTGTCATATACTTATGTTTTAGGATTCAAAGATACAATTTTATTTTGACATTATATTAATAAAGTTATCCACATCTTATTAATATCCGATCTGGGGTCAAAAGACTGGTGGTCCTGTTATTAATTTTGGTATGCACGCATTTTAATGTCATACGTGTTTTGCTTGCATACCAAAATTCGATTTCTACAGACCAGATCAGTCTTCTCAAGTTTCTCGGACAAAAAAAAATCCCTCCGTAGAAACGGAAGGATTAAACGATTGCTTGTATATGAAAAAATTTTAATAAAAACCTACTTTATTCATGTCTATAAAAAAAAACTCACCATTTCTTGTTTCACGTTGTGAAACTTTGATTCTTTCAATGGTATTTGATACCAACACTTTAAAACGTCTTTCTTCTTCTTCAAAAAGGATTGTTAAAGTTGCGGAGGTAGTTAATACTCCATCCCATTTTCTTTTCAACAATTCAAACATTTTTTCGGATACTTTTATATGTGTGTCATTTTCTGACGACACTAACACACTTGTAATCTTTAAAATGTCGGGTTGAAATTCTTTAGAAAAATGTTCTAAAGTTTTTTCTTCAACATTTACTTTTTTACTTCCAATTTCATTTAGAATGTCATCTACTGACTTTTCTTCTCTTGTTTTAATTAACTTAAATTTCATATACTATTTTTTAGACCACAAAAGTAAGGTTTTTATATTTACCAAACAAATTTATTTTAATATTATACTAATAAAGTTATCCACATGATCTGGGGGACGAAGAACCTGTTACAATTTTGGTATGCAAGCATAAATGTCATACGAATGTTTCACGTGGAACGTCATACGTGTGTTGCTTGCATACCAAAATTCATAAACCAGAACCAGATCCATTCAGTTCCATTAGGTATGGACAAGTGTCATACGTTCTTTGCTTGCATACCAAAATTCGGATACTTCAGACCAGATCCATTCAGTTCCATCTTACTTCAAAAAAAAATCCCCATCTTTCGATGAGGATTGTCATACCTTATTTAAGTTTCCTATTTATTACTATAACGTATAACAATAAATAAAGTTGATAACCAAATAAACCATAAATGACATACATAATCGTTATTTTTAATTGTTAGAAAATGTGTTGATAGGGAACTTACTTTTTACATCTAAAACACTACCACCAACTAAAGTATCACCATTTTTAATACATTTAATTCTAATGTCTTTATGATACTTTGTTTCATCTGTATTTACACCAAATTGTTGTGATGGGTCATTATTGATAATGACATATAACCCCACCACATACTGTTGAGTTGTGATGTTAATTTCTTGACCTTCTTTTGTTTTAATCGTTGTAAACATATACTTTCGTTTTAGTGTAACCGACATTGATTACTATACAAATGTATTACTTTAATATTATTTAAACAATTTTTTTTTGTTAAAAATTGTTAAAGTTTCTGTAGGGACGGACCACAGTACTAATTTTGGTATGCATGTGTAATACGTTTTATATGTTCCACGTGGAACATTGTAAGACACCCGTGCATGCATACCAAAATTCAAAATCTGTAGTAAAATTTTTAGTTCTTAACCTTTTGCTTGCAAACCAAAATTCGGATACCAGAACCAGATCATTCACATCCTATGGACAAAAAAAAACCACCCCTTTCGGGATGGTCTTTCTCTCATGTATTACCTTATTGTATTACTTCGTATTGTACTTTATTTAAGGTAATTTCCTTAATGTTTTCCAACAACGGAGTAGTGACTAATACCTTCCTATCCTGTGGTTGTGTTTTCACTTCGGACACTTTACTCATGTAACTCTCGAATAGTTGTTTTTCGATTGGGTTACCTTCGTATAAGTATGATACTTTAGGTTTTACCTCAATGAAACGTTCAACCATTAAATAACGTTTTAAACCTGTTTTAGTGTCTTTTAAAACACACTTTGTAACGTGTTCCTTACCTATTAAGGATTGACTCTCAAATGTCGGATTTCCACCCTCTTTTGAGATATTACTATTAACCCTATCTTGGTAACCATTCCCGATAAGGTAGTTACAACTATTTACCTTCACAACCTTATTGTGGTAAGGGTTTCCCGTTTTATTCATTATTACGGGGGTGGTAGTTACTAAATGGATTAATGTAGATTTTTCTACACCCATTAACAACTCTAAAAGTTGTTCTTGATTAATCTGTGTCATATACTAACGTTTTAACGTAACCAACTCGGTTACAACACGAAAGTACAACTTTATTTTGATATTATAGTAATAAAGTACAACTTTATTTTGATATTATAGTAATAAAGTTATCCACATTTTATTAACATTCCGAACCGTCAGGAGGTCGTCTACAAATTTTGGTTTGCATCGGTTTGAAATAAAATTTCAGGGAAGTGATAAAGATTTTGGTATGCATGCAAGTGTCATTTGTTTTATATGTTCCACGTGGAACGTCATATCTTTTGTTGCATGCATACCAAAATCTTCCCGTTTTTTGTGAGGTAATTTTTTGTTAAAGTATTGTTAAGACAGATCGGATGCATACCAAAATTGGGACTACTTCAGTTCTCTCCTCTCCTGATTTCTCTCTCCTGATTTCTCTCTCCTGATTTCTCTCTCATTATTCAATTAACGTAAAATAAGACGTTTTAAGACACATTATCACATTTCCAATACAAACCCTTTGGACATAAAAAAACCCCCAATTTTGGGGGTCTTTGTTGGTATTTTTAATACTCAACTTTTTTGTAGTATATCATTCGACCACGTTTAAATTCAAAAGTCGAATGTGACCAATATTCCCGAAATAGGTCACTACTTGTCAAAACTGAAAGTTCAACAATAAAATCATTCCCATCGTGAGGATAAACACATTCACCAAAACAATTTATCACAAAATCTTTTTTGTTCTCTAACATGGTAACATTACCAACAACCTTCTTACCTTCGGGAATAAGGTGAACACAATTTCTTTCAACCAATCTTTGGTGGAACAAATCAAAAATTTCTTTACCTTCTTTAATAATAGGTAACCCATCAACAACATCAAATACAAAAGTCTTATTCATATACTCGTTTTTTAGTGTAACCTGAATTGATTACGACACAAAAGTACAACTTTATTTTGATATTATACTAATAAAGTTATCCACATAGTTATCCACATGATCTGGGGTCGAGGAACCTGGTGGGACCTGTTTCAATTTTGGTATGCGGTCCTCCCCCCATGCATACCAATATCCCCCGGATGGTCCCTGGTATGGGGGACTATTTTTTATGTAACTTTAAAACATTATTTGAAAACGTTATTAATTGTTCAATGGTTGAGGAACTTTTCATATTATTTGATAACATACTTATTACTTGTATGTTACCTTTTACATACCCTAATGATGGTATTATCTTATCTAACGATGGAGAAAAATCAGAAGGTATAATATTACCATATTCTAATTCTATATCTAAATATGGACATTTACGAACTAAAATAATATCTTCACTAATTATATCACATGGTATGGTTTTTTTACTTGTTCTAACTCTTTCTTTTGCACCTGAACATAATCTACCCCTAACATTATTTGTTGTTTTATTTTCTTTCATTATTTCTATTGTTTCACCATATACCATATACATATCATTAATCACATTGTCTGTTATATATTTATATTCTTTTAATTTATTTGGATAATATCTTATCAACTCGTAGATTTTATCGTTGTTTTTTTCAGACACATCAAATATAACTTCACATTTATCTTCATTAATTGGATTACTTTTTTTATAATCATTTAATATTTCTTCAATTACGTTTATTGGATTAAAAAAATATTTTTTATACAACTCAGGTATTTTTTTAATTCTTACTTTTAACTTATTTTCCATATTATCATTTTATTATAAATATGTTAAAATATATAAAAGGGAGGGAGGGTACATAAATTTATTTATACCCTCCCCCTTATCCTCTCATCACCCCCTCCCTCCCTCAAAATCCCCCTCCCCCCTACCGTATCCCCCCTTATATAGGGGGTATTTTGGTGTCTGTACAGGGGGGTC
>Ga0304729_1000667_pt1 | contig 24318 bp, 23 predicted proteins | sample C_131016_MF_Meta_FD_190475 | JGI IMG/M metagenome (GOLD analysis project Ga0304729, IMG submission 190475) | Freshwater microbial communities from Lake Croche, Canada to study carbon cycling - C_131016_MF_MetaG (v2) (version 2) | ecosystem: Environmental > Aquatic > Freshwater > Lake | place... | reverse complement strand
TAATGAGTACCTCGAAATGAGTACCCAGCACTAAAGCCTGCCCTGACTGGGGTAGGCCCCAGACAGGAGAAATAAATTGGCGTTACCACGTGTATACGACATAGCTAAAGAGCTTGGCATTGAAACCGCTGAAGCCTTAGCAAAATTAAGTGAACTCGGCGAATACGTTAAGAGCGGTTCATCAACAATTGCTCCGCCGGTTGCAAACAAGCTTCGTGCTGCCTTCCCGAACGCTAAGCCTAAGGAAGTCGCACCGAAAGAAACTAAGGCCAGTAAAGCCAAGGCTGAACTGAAAGCTCAAGAAGCTGAAGCCAAAGTTGAAGAGGTCAAGGCCGAAGAAAAGGTTGAGCCTAAGGCTGACCCAGGATCTTCAACTGGGACTTTGGCTCCGGGTATTCCTCGCCCAGGAAATAATCCTTTTGCAGCAGCTCAAGGTATGGGAATTCCTCGTCCGATGGCTAGACCCGGAAATAATCCGTTTGCTTCTAATCAAGGTATGGGTAGAACTAGTCCAACTGGTAACCGTCCGGGTGGGCCAAGACCTGCTGGCACTGGTGGACCGAACCGTCCGGGTGGACCAAGACCTGCTGGTGCAGCTGGTGCTCCTAGAACTGGTGGTTACCAAGGTAATCGTCCAGCTGGTGCAGCTGGTGCTCCTGCAACTCCTGGCGCTTTTCCGCCTCCGGGTAGACCAGGTGCAGGTGGCCGTGGTCGCGGTGGTTCAACTGCCGGTGCGTTTGGTAAAGGTGGATCAAGATCTGCTTCTAAGGCTCGAAAGTCCAAGAGAGCAAAGCGTGAAGAGTTTGAGCAGAGAACTGCGCCAAGCCTAGGTGGTGCTGTTGTTCCAAGAGGAGATGGCAACACTATTCTTCGTTTGCGTCGTGGATCTTCTATTCAAGATTTCGCAGACAAGATTGATGCCAATGCTGGTCAGCTGATTACCGTTCTATTCCACTTAGGTCAGATGGCTACCGCCACTGCATCCTTAGATGAAGAAACATTCCAGATTCTCGGTGCCGAACTTGGTTACAAGATTGAAGTGGTTTCTCCAGAAGATGAAGAGCGTGAGCTATTCGATTCATTCGGTCTTGATATCGATGAGGAAGACGACGAAGAGGATCTAGAGTATCGCGCACCGGTTGTGACTGTTATGGGTCACGTTGACCATGGTAAGACTAGATTGCTGGACAAGATTCGTAACGCTAACGTTCAGGCTGGTGAAGCTGGCGGTATTACCCAGCACATCGGTGCCTACCAGGTTCACACCACACACGAAGGTGTTGACCGTGCCATTACTTTCATTGACACACCAGGTCACGAGGCGTTCACCGCTATGCGTGCCCGTGGTGCTCAGGTAACAGATATCGCAATACTTGTAGTTGCTGCTGATGACGGCGTTATGCCACAGACCATTGAAGCGTTGAACCATGCTCAGTCTGCTGGTGTTCCGATTGTTGTTGCAGTTAACAAGGTCGATAAAGAGGGTGCTAACCCTGCCAAGATTCGTCAACAGCTAACCGAGTTCAACCTTGTGGCTGAAGAGTATGGTGGCGATGTCATGTTTGTTGATGTGTCTGCTTTGACCGGTGATGGTATTCAGAACTTGCTTGATGCGGTTATTTTGACTGCCGATGCTGCCTTGGATCTTCGAGCTAACCCGAATCGTGATGCTCGTGGTGTTGCGATTGAAGCGAACCTTGATAAGGGTCGTGGAGCGGTTGCAACTGTGCTGATTCAGGCTGGAACACTTAGAGTTGGTGACTCTATTGTTGCTGGTGCTTCACATGGTCGTGTTCGTGCGATGTTTGATGAAAATGGCGATGCTGTTTTGGCTGCTGAACCGTCAAGACCAGTTCAGGTTCTGGGTCTTCAGTCTGTTCCTCGGGCAGGAGATACTTTCGTGGTTACTGAAGACGAAAGACAGGCTCGTCAAATTGCTGAGAAGCGCGAAGCTGCTGACCGTAACGCTCTATTGGCTAAGACTCGTAAGCGAGTTAGCCTGGAAGACTTTACTAAGGCCTTCGAAGACGGCAAGGTATCGGCTCTTAACTTGGTTATCAAGGGTGACGTTTCTGGTGCGGTTGAAGCACTTGAAGACTCGTTGTTGAAGATCGAAGTTGATGACTCTGTTTCATTGCGTATCATCCACCGCGGTGTTGGTGCGATTACTGAAAGCGATGTGAACTTAGCAACTGTTGACAATGCGATCATCATCGGATTCAATGTTAGACCTGACAACAAGGCTAAGGAACGAGCCGACCGTGAAGGTGTTGACATTCGTTTCTACTCAGTTATCTATGCTGCGTTGGAAGACATCGAAAACTCGCTCAAGGGAATGCTTAAGCCTGAATACGAAGAAGCGAAACTTGGTAGTGCTGAAGTTCGTGAAATCTTCAAGTCATCTAAGGTTGGAACCATCGCTGGTTCGATTGTTAGATCAGGTTCAATCAAGAGAAACAGCTTGGCTCGTATCTCACGTGATGGTGTAATGCTTGCCGAGAACTTGAGAATTGATTCGCTAAAGCGCTTCAAGGACGATGCTAACGAAGTGAAGACGGATTTCGAGTGTGGTATTGGTCTTTCTGACTTCAACGAAATCCAACTAGGTGACATTATCGAAACCTACGAGATGCGTGAGAAGCCGAGGGTCTAATGGTTGACGCTGCGAGAGCTAGAAGATTAGCCGAGCGAATCAAGGTCTTGGCTGCTGGTGCATTAGAGAAGGTAGTCAAAGATCCTGATTTGGGTTTTGTTACCATCACTGACGTGAGGGTTACCCCTGATTTAGCTAGTGCCAAGATTTATTACACCGTGTTTGGCGATAAGGCTCAGCAGGAAAAAAGCGGAGAGATCCTTACTCGCTTTACTGGCCGGGTTCGCGGTGAGATTGGGCATCAGCTGGGTATTCGTTTGACCCCAACAGTTGAATTTCTAACTGATGAAGTTCCGGAATCTGCTCAGCAGATGAATGACTTATTGGCTGAAGCTAGGGCAAGGGATGCCGAGGTTGCGAAGTTAGCCAAGGATGCCAAGTTTGCTGCTGGTGAGAATCCTTACCGTGAAGAAAAGCAACAGGACGAAGCGTAGACTCTTTGGCTCAGTCAGGTCTAATACTTGTCAATAAACCTCAAGGCTTTACAAGCCATGATGTTGTTGCGAAGGTCCGTAAAGCAGTTGGCACCAGAAGTGTTGGTCACGCCGGAACTTTAGATCCAATGGCTACCGGGTTACTGGTGCTTGGAATTGAATCTGGAACAAAACTACTTACTTTTATTGTTGGCGCAGATAAAACCTATGAAGCAACCATTCGGCTAGGCGCTAGTACTGTTACCGATGATGCTGAAGGCGAATTAGTAAAACAGGTTGATGCAAGTTCAATTACCGATGATCAGATTAGAACAGAAATACTAAAGCTCACTGGAAAAATAAGTCAACGACCTTCTTCGGTTTCTGCCATCAAAGTCAATGGGGTTAGGGCTTATGACCAAGTTAGAGCTGGTGTTGAAGTTGAATTGAAATCAAGAGAAGTTGAAGTTAGTCGATTTGATCTGGTTGGTGAAACTACGCGAGATGCTGGTTTTGTTGACTTAGATGTGATTGTTGATTGCTCTTCTGGAACATATATCAGAGCGTTAGCCAGAGATCTAGGAGCTTCATTAGGAGTTGGTGGACATCTCACTGCGCTTAGTCGAACTAGAGTTGGTGAATTCCAAGTTGGTGATGCGGTTAGTTTGGAGCAGTTATCCGAAGGCGATTACGAGATAATTTCTCTGCTTGAGGCGGCTAAAACTGTTCTACCGACACTAGAAATAACTGAGCAGCAGGCAATTGATTTTCGCAACGGTAAGAGACTTCCTGGTTCGGTAGCAGTTCTTACCGGTGTTTATTCTGGAACTGATTTTGTGGCGGTGGTTGAAGCTGCTGAGAGCAACTTGTTGAAATCTGTTTCAGTTTTTCCTAAGGAGAATCATGGTTGAGTTGGGCTATCAACTTCTTTTGGCAGTGAGTCTCGTTGGCGGTGGTTACGCTCTTTTATTGGGTTTGCTTAAGAAAGACCCTTCTTGGTTTTCAGTTGGTGCAGTTGGTGCTGTTGAACTAGCTCTTTTTGTTCAATTGATTTGGAGCATAGTTTTGGTCAGTGTCGGTGCTCAGGCCAAAGGGGACACCGTTGAATACTTTGGCTACATAATCACTGCTCTGTTGGTGCCGCCAGCCAGCGTTTTCTGGGCAATCATTGAAAGATCTCGCTGGGCGACAGTAGTTATGGGCATTTCGGGTCTAACTGTTGCGGTTATGACTGTGAGAATGTGGCAAATATGGTCAGGAAACGTCCCTAACTTCTAGGAGTTGTTAACCTGCCGTTAACCTCCTTTCCAACTCCGTTTAATGCTTAAAAGACACACTTGAGACTATGAGTGAGCCTGTCCAGAGACGCAAACTTGTCGCTGGACCTTTAAGCAAAGGCGACAAGTGGTTTTTTAGAACCACCTCGGTAGCGGCCCACTTTGCTTTTGTTCTAGTTGCTTTGGTTCTAGCTTTCTTACTTATGCAGGCTTGGCCGGTATTACAAAGCCAAGGCTTCGGGTTTATTACTGGAAATACTTGGGCCCCTGATCAAAAACCGATAGTGCTGCAGTTGGGTCCGATGCTCTGGGGATCATTGCTGATCGCATTCGTAGGGATTTTGATTGCAACACCGATGGCCATATCCATGGCTTACCTCATTGTTTACATGTTGCCAAAGCGTTTGGCAAAAGTTTTCACAACCCTAGTTGATTTGCTAGCGGCACTGCCGTCTGTAGTTATCGGTCTTTGGGGACTACTAGTGTTCACACCGATAGCGGCAACCTGGGCTGAAGTTCTAAATACATATTTGGGTTGGATTCCTATTTTCCATGTTAACCATGCAGAAAACGGTTTCATGCGGTCACCTTTTATTGCCGGTTGGATTGTTGCGGTAATGATAGTTCCGATCATCACTTCGGTTACCAGAGAAATATTCAGCCAGCTCGATGGTGATCTTATTAACGGCGCTTTGGCCCTTGGTGGTTCAAGACTTTCAACTTTTAGGAAAGTTATTTTGCCAACCTCATCCGGCGGTGTTGTTGGTGGAGTGCTGCTGGGTCTTGGTCGAGCCGTTGGTGAAACGGTTGCTATTTTCTATGTTTTGAACCTGACCATGGATATCAACTGGGCGCAATTACTAGAGCCGCACGGTGGTGCAGTTGCATCCTGGATTCTTGCTCGATTTGGCGAGGCAACCGGAACTGAAAAGCAGGGTTTGATGGCTGCTGGTTTAGTGTTGTTTGTTATCACGTTGATAATCAACTATCTGGCTAATTTTATTGTGAATCGTGCTCAGCCTTGGAGGAAGAACTAATGGCTAGAGCATTAGCTAACCAACCTTGGCGTAAAGCAAATAATCAAAGAAGATTTGAGATTTTCATAGCCTCATTGATTCCACTTCCTCTGGTTGCATACATTTCTATCTCTCAGCAACTAAATCCGATTCTGAGTTTCGCAGCCTTGTTTTTACCGATGCAGTTGATAGCTGCATCAATTGTTGGTTACCATGCCTATGGCCGAAGAGGCGTCGGGGATGCAGTCCTAGTCGTAGTTACCTTTTTCTTCTCAGCTTTTGTGTTGATTTTGTTGTTGAGTGTTCTTTCTTCCGTGATAATTCAGGGCAGTCGAGCTATCTCCTGGCAGTTTATTTCTCAAAATAACGTATACGTTTCCCCCACAACTTCCCTTGATTACGGTGGGGTTGGCCATGCTGTGGTGGGAACTTTGATCGTGGTTGCAATTACTACGATTGCTGCTGTTCCATTAGGTCTGGCTATGGCTGTTTATCTGACTCAGAGTCAATCAAAGACTAGGAACCTAGTTAGAACCTTCACCCAAGCGCTTTCCGGTCTGCCTTCGGTAGTTTCTGGTTTGTTTATTCTTTCGATTATTGAGTCAACACACATGGGGCGGTCAGGTTTCACCGGTGCCTTGGCTCTTTTTCCTTTGATGCTGCCAACGGTTGCTCGTGTTGCCGAAGAAGCTCTAAAACTAGTTCCAGTTGATCTTCGATATGCAGCTCTAGCACTTGGAGCGCCTAACTATCGAGCATTCTTTCAAGTGATTCTGCCAGCTGCTAAATCAGGTTTACTTACTGCTTTGCTTTTAGGTTTAGCACGCGTGGTTGGTGAAACAGCTCCATTGATTTTGACTATGAACCCATCAAGTTCAACCTCATTGAACCCATTCAGTGGAGGTATGAGTACACTGCCGACGTTTATCTATAACTATCTGGCTTCATCGTATGAAACAAGCCAAGCAAGAGCATGGGGAGCAGCCCTGGTTCTTTTGATCTTGGTCGGCTTCCTATTTGGTTTGGCTAGATTCTTGGGTAAAAACAAATCCATTAAAAGTAAGGCAAGTAAATGACTAGCTTAGTAACATCATCTTCGCTTCGAGCCGAGAACATCAGTGTTTGGTTTGGTGAACGTCAGGTTTTGAAGGACGTGAACCTAGTGTTTCCAGCTAACCAGGTGACCGCTTTGATTGGACCTTCTGGTTGCGGTAAGTCAACTTTCCTTAGAACCCTAAACCGCATGCATGAACTTATTCCAAGTGCTGGTTTAGCCGGAGCTGTTTACCTAAATGAGCAGGACATCTATTCAGAGGCCATGGATGCAGTGAGTGTTCGAATCAAAGTCGGTATGGTTTTTCAGAAGCCAAACCCTTTCCCAACTATGTCTATCAAAGAGAACATTTTGAGTGGCTTGAAACTCAGCGGTCGTAAAATTAAAGATGCGGATGAGCTGGTTGAAACATCACTTAGAAGAGCGTCTATCTGGAATGAAGTCAAGGATCGTCTAAGCGACCAAGCCATCTCGCTATCTGGTGGTCAACAGCAGCGCTTATGTATTGCAAGAAGTTTGGCTATGGATCCAGAGGTTTTACTTATGGATGAGCCTTGTTCAGCGCTTGATCCGGGTTCAACCCGCCGAATTGAAGAGACCATCAGCGAGCTTGCTGAAAGCATGTCTATTGTGATCGTGACTCACAACATGCAGCAGGCTCAGCGTGTTTCTGACCAAACCGCCTTCTTCCTAGCTGAAGAGGGCATGCCTGGTGGGGTAGTGGAGTTTGGTTCAACCGAGCAGGTATTCAACGGGCCAATCGACCAGCGCACCAATGACTATGTGAACGGGCACTTCGGTTAACACCAACTGTTAACCTGACATTTGCCTTTCCGCTAGATAAAACAGACCTTTCGTTTATTCACAAATCAAATACTAAAGACATCGAAACCTCGATAAAAAACGACTCCAAGGAGAAAAATGCGTAACAAGCTAATGACCGTGATTGCAGCAGTTGCTGTTGTTGCCGGTGTAATCATTTCTGCCCCAGCTAACGCTGCGGGTGTTTCAATTGCAGGTAAAGGATCATCTTTCGCAAACGGCATGCTTCAAGCATGTGCTGCTGCATACACAACTAACACAGTTTCTTACACTTCAACTGGTTCAGGTACCGGTCGTACCGAGTTCGCTGCTGGAAACGTCCCATGGGCTGCTTCAGACGGTCAGTACACAACTGCTCCACTACCTGGCTTCAACTACACAACTGTTCCACTATTCGGTGGCCCAGTAGCTTTCGTTTACTCAGCTGTTGGTGTGGGCGACGGTCTAAACCTAAACGCTGCGATCGTTTCTGGTATCTTCAAGGGAACCATCACCAAGTGGAACGATGCCGCTATCAAGGCTCTAAACACCAAGGTTAAGCTTCCAAACAAAAGCATCAAGGTTGCTTACCGCGCTTCAGGTTCAGGAACCACTGCTAACCTAACCAGCTACCTAAACCAGACTGTTGGTGGATGGTTAGCAAACAACAAGGATCTTGTTGCTTCTGCTGGTGGTTCAGGTTCATTCGCAACTAACTCAACTTCATTCGCAACTTCACAGCTTTTGGCTGCATACGTTGAAGATAACTCAAACGCATTTGGTTACTTCGATCTATCAGACGCTATGACTTCTGACGTAGGTATCGCGAAGCTTCAGAACGCTGCCGGAACATTCGTAATGCCAACAGCTGCTGCTGCAGGTAAGTTCTTGAACGCTCAGACAATCATCACTGGTTCAACCGATGCACTAAACGGAACTCTAGGTTTCACATCTAACGGTTCTCTAGTTCTAGGCCCAGACTTCACGAAGAACATCGCTGGTGCTTACCAGCTGTCAATCGTGACCTATGGTCTAGCTCCTCGTTTCGACAACGGTGGCAACACTAAGGTCAAGAGCACAGATGCAACCAAGTTGGCTGTTCAGGACTTCTTCAACTACGTTGTGAAGACCTGTGTTCCACAGAAGGCTGCACTTCTAGGTTACGTACCACTAGGTGCAACCTTGAAGACTGCTGTACTAAACCAGATCAAGAACATTGGCTAATAACCACAAATAGCATAAGAAGTGGTGCAGAGTTAATCTCTGCACCACTTTCTTATCGCTTGGACAGGAGAATTATGCAAATTAGAAGAACGCTATTCGCAGTAGCCATCCTAGGCACTGCGGCTATTGCTCTAACTGCTTGTGATCCTCCTATGCCACCTGATGTTGCAGCCGCTTTGGCTGAACAGTCATACACCTGTGTTCAGGGTGATGTGAAAGTTACTTCGGGCCCTGAGATGACAGATATTGTGCTGGGCTGGAGTGATGCTCTTACTTACTCATGTGTTGACCCAGAGCCAACAATGACGCTAACCTCAACAGATATTCCTGCCGATGCCCAGGTAGTAATTTCCTCGTACGCTCCAGAATGTTCTGTTGCCGCCAGTGTTCCTCTGGCGGTTGACGCTGGAGCTTTTGTTTATACAGAGTCTGATCTTGGATCACTAAATCTTTCGCCTAAGTCCATGGCAGGCATCCTCGAAGGAACCATCACAAACTGGAATCAACTCGCATCCGATAACGCTGGTTACGATATGCCTGATCTTCCTTTGAAGATATTTCCAAAGGCAGATACCGTTGCTCTGAAATCAATCACTGACTACCTAAGCGCTCAGGGAATAACCCTTGCAACCAAACTGAAAGTCAAAGCAGTCGATCAGTTAGATAACACTGATGCTTCAATGCTTCCTGAAGGTGAACTAGCCATTGTTCCATACAGTTTTGCAGTAAGCATGGGGTTGTATCCGGCCAATGTTTATTTAGGCTTAGATTCAACCATGCAACCTATTTTGGCTACGCCTAATGTCTCAGGTATTCAATCGGCTAGCACTCAGTGGGATAACACAACTTCTGGTTCAGATCTATTAGTTAAGTTGAATACTTCCACGACTCCTATAGCCCCTGAGGGTTCAGACACTGCTCCGACCCCATACCAATTGATTTATCCGGTAAATCTATATGTTTGTGGGGCAGATGCTCTTCTTCCGCGTGCTGTTGCCAGATTTGTACTCCGCTTGGATTCCCAAGGCTCTCTTGCGGCTTCGTACTATGCCCCGTTGCCTGAGGCTACTCGTATCCAAGCTTTGTTTAATATCAGCAAAGGTTTACCAACTCCAAAACCTACTGCCACCAACTAGCCGATTAGGCTAGAGGATATGGAACAAAAGCGCTCTAGTTTTGGTGTTGGCAATTTAGTAATAGCCGTGTATGCGATCTTCGCACTATCTGCAACGGTTAGGGCTGTATATCAACTTCTTCGCAAGTTTCAAGATGCTCCACTTGCTTATTCGCTAAGCCTTCTCTCAGGTTTGATTTATGTTATTGCCACGCTTGCTCTAGCGAAGAAAAACTTCAAGCTGGCCAAGATGACTCTGGTGATTGAACTTGTTGGTGTTCTAGTTGTTGGATCTTTGAGTTTGTTTGCAACAGATTTATTTGCCCATCCAAGTGTTTGGTCATATTTTGGTATGGGTTATGGTTTTATTCCTTTGGTGCTACCTATATTTGGTTTGTGGTGGCTAAGGAGAGTAGCTAAGTGATAGTTGTTAGTGAAGTTGGAGCTGTTCCATCTGAATTGAAGCCGACTGTTGTTACTATTGGCAAATTTGACGCCATTCATTTAGGTCACCAAGAGCTGCTTAGAGAAACAATCGAGTTAGCTGAAGAACATATGCTGGTTCCAGCCGTTGTTACTTTTGATAGACATCCAAGTGAAATATTGAATCCAGGTAATGCACCACAGCCAGTAATTGGAATAAACCAAAAGAAAGAGCTACTAGATCAGGCGGGTATCGAGCTAATGGTTGCCTTGGCTTTTGATGATGCTTTAGCTCACTCTTCGGCAGAAGATTTTGTGAGTGAGATATTGGTTTCAGGCCTTAATGCCAAGGTAGTCATCGTTGGTGAGGGCTTTAGGTTTGGGGCTGAAGCTAAAGGCGATGTTTCCTTATTGAAGGAACTAGGGGAGCAGTATGGTTTCTCAGTTCGGGTGATGGCACCGGTTGAGATTGATGGCAAAGTGGTTTCCACGAGTCGAGTTAGGGAACTTCTTTTAGCCGGTGAGGTTACTGCTGCAGCCAGGCTACTGGGTAGAAGGCATGCGACAACCGGGATGGTTGAGCATGGTCTCAAGATAGGCAGAGAGATAGGGTTCCCAACTGCAAACCTGGCTAGGGACTCTGAAGGTTTGTTGCCCAAGGATGCGGTTTACGCTGGTTGGCTTTATGCAGATGGGGAAAGATACATGACTGCCCTATCGGTTGGCATCAATGAGACCTTCACGGCTGTCCCAAGACTTATTGAAGCCCACGTAATAGGAGTTTCTGGTTTAGACCTTTATGACAAGGTAATCACTGTTGAATATGTTGAGTTCATTAGACCGGCGGCTAAATTCAATGGGGTTGAAGATCTGGTTGCTGAAATCAACCGAGATTTAGAGAAGATCAAGGAAATTCTTTCCTAGCGGACTGGTTTTGAGTGTCCAATCTGGGCTATCATAGAAAAGTTGCCGTGTATCGGCCGCGGGTTTTCAATGCTCTAAACATAAGGTTTATTGCGCCGCGCAGCGAGCCTCGAAAGGAAATCAAATGGCACTGGACGCTACAAAGAAGACACAAATTATCACAGAATTCGCAACTCACCCTGGTGACACTGGATCTCCTGAGGTTCAGATTGCGGTTATGACTCAGCGCATCAAGGATCTAACGGAGCACCTAAAGGATCACAAGCATGACCACCACTCACGTCGTGGACTTTTGCTTCTTGTTGGTCAGCGTCGTCGTCTGCTTGGTTACTTGCAGAATGTTGACATTGCACGCTACCGTAGCTTGATTGAACGTCTAGGTCTACGTCGATAATTTTCTATAAAAGATAAACCATCTCGAGAGAGATGGTTTTTCTGTTTAATTGTTTATTCTTAGTCTTAGAAAAGTAAGGGAGTTACTATGGATTTCGTTGGGGCGATCAAAGCCGGTTTCAAGAATTATGCAAACTTTAGGTCAGTAGCATCTCGACCTGAGTATTGGTATTGGTATCTGTTCACTGTTTTAGCTGGAATTGTGCTTTTTGCTTTTGATAATTTCACCAACCTAAACCTTTTGCAACCACTTTTCTCTCTGGCTACCTTGATTCCAACGCTTGCAGTTCAAGTTAGAAGACTCCGTGATGCAGGTCACACCTGGAAATGGTTATTGACTGGTATCGGGCTAAGCATTGTATTTATAGTGAGCATTGTCGGATTAACCTTTAGGGTTGTTGCTTTGACCCCAAACATGGATATTTTTGATAATCCAGACTCAACTATTGTGTCAGCTCAAATTGAGACACTTATGCAAGATCCATCTTTCCTTGGCTATATCTTGATGTTTTTAGCGGCATTCTTATTGACCATGGCTTACGGCATCATGATGTTGGTATTCCAAATCCAGCCATCTAAGAGTTTTGAGCAGGGAAACAAGTATTTATCTGCTCCAACCCCTGAAAACTTGGGCTAAAGACCCTATAGGTGTTTGACAGAGGTCACTGGTAGTCTTAGCTAAGAGCCGAACGGCAGGTTTGCTGGTCATCGGTGGTGGACCTTGGGGCAAAGATTTCCCAAGTTTTTCTACTGTTGGCCAGGGCATCCCTCAAAAATCATTACTCGGACGCTTCTTTATGTCGTCTCGTGCTCCAGCGTTTAAATCAAGATTTGATTGGCGCTTACATATGAAAACAAAGAGGAGGGACCATGGAAGGTCCAGAAATCAAAGCTCAAGAAGTAATCATTGATAACGGTAAACACGGTAAGCGTGTTATTCGTTTCGAAACCGGTCGCCTAGCTCAGCAAGCACAGGGTGCAGCTGCAGTTTATATCGATGAAGAAACCATGTTGTTCTCAGCAACAACAGCAAGTAAAACCCCTAAAGATCAGTTCGACTTCTTCCCATTGACTATCGATGTTGAAGAGAAGATGTATGCAGCAGGAAGAATTCCTGGAAGCTTCTTCCGTCGTGAGGCTCGTCCTTCAACTGACGCTATCTTGGCCTGTCGTCTAATCGACCGTCCACTACGTCCATCTTTCCCAGATGGTCTTCGTAACGAAATTCAGGTTGTTGTAACCGTATTTTCTATTCATCCAGATGAGCTTTATGACGTAGTTGCTATTAACGCAGCGTCAATGTCAACTCAGCTTGCTGGTCTACCTTTCTCAGGTCCTATCGGTGGTGTTCGTGTTGCACTTATTGGTGATCAGTGGGTGGCTTTCCCTAAGCACTCACAGCTAGAGAACGCTGTATTCGACATGGTGGTTGCCGGACGTCTAGTTACTGAAAACGGTAAAGAAGATGTTGCGATCATGATGGTTGAAGCAGAGGCGACAGAGAACTCATGGAACCTTATCAAGAACGAAGGCGCAACTGCTCCTAGTGAAGATATCGTTGCTCAAGGTCTTGAAGCAGCTAAGCCGTTCATTGCTCAGTTGGTTAAAGCACAGCAAGCACTTGCTGCACAAGCCGCTAAGCCAACTGCTGACTATCCACTATTCGCTCCATATTCTGATGAAGTTTATGAAGCGGTAGCTAAGTTAGCTGAAGTTGAACTTGGCACCATCTATCAGATTGTTGAAAAGACCGAACGTCAGAATGCAGATGATGCACTCAAGGCAAGTGTTAAAGAGAAACTAGCTGAAACTCTAGATGAGGCTCAGCAGAACCAGATCTCTGCGGCATACAAGTCGGTTACCAAGAAGGTCGTTCGTACCCGAGTTCTAAAAGAGGGTATCCGTATCGATGGTCGTGGCAAGCGCAACATTAGAAAGATTGATTGTGAAGTTGGAGTTATTCCTCGTGTCCACGGTTCTGCTATCTTCCAGCGTGGAGAGACCCAGATTCTTGGTGTTACCACACTAAACATGCTGAAGATGGAACAGCAGATTGACTCACTGTCACCGGTTACCTCGAAGCGATACATGCACAACTACAACTTCCCACCTTATTCAACTGGTGAAGTTGGCCGGGTTGGAACTCCTAAGCGTCGTGAGATTGGTCACGGTGCTCTAGCTGAGCGCGCATTGGTTCCAGTTCTTCCTTCACGTGAAGAATTCCCTTACGCAATCCGCCAGGTATCTGAGGCTCTTGGTTCAAACGGTTCAACCTCTATGGGTTCTGTTTGTGCTTCGACTCTTTCACTACTAAACGCTGGTGTTCCACTACGTGCACCAGTTGCAGGTATCGCTATGGGTCTAATCTCTGACACCGTTGACGGCAAGACCGAGTATGCAGCTTTGACTGACATCTTGGGTGCTGAAGATGCGCTGGGAGACATGGACTTCAAGGTTGCTGGAACAAGCGAATTCGTTACAGCCATCCAGCTAGACACCAAGTTGGATGGTATTCCATCTGAGGTTCTAGCCGGTGCTCTTTCTCAGGCTAAGGAAGCTCGTTTGAGCATCCTGGATCTGATGAAGGAATCGATTAGCACTCCAGACGAAATGTCACCTTATGCTCCGAGAATCATCGCCGTGAAGATTCCGATTGACAAGATTGGTGAAGTCATTGGCCCTAAGGGAAAAATGATCAACCAGATTCAAGAAGAAACCGGTGCTGACATCTCAATTGAAGATGACGGAACTGTATACATTGGTGCAACCGATGGTCCTGCAGCTGAAGCTGCTAGGGCTATGGTTAACGCCATTGCGAACCCGCATGTTCCAGAGATCGGTGAGCGTTTCCTAGGAACAGTCGTTAAGTTGGCTACCTTCGGTGCGTTTATCTCGTTAACTCCAGGTAAAGATGGACTACTTCACGTTTCTGAACTGCGCAAGCTAACTGGCAAGCGTGTTGAGAATGTTGAAGAAGTTCTAACAGTTGGTCAGAAGCTCATGGTTGAACTAGTCAAGATCGATGACCGCGGCAAGCTTTCTCTCGCTCCAGTAGTTGAGGGTGAAGTTGCAGCCACTGATTCAGACGAAGAGTAGTAATACTTTTCTATGACTCAAGTTCAATTCAAACTTGAACAACCCGATTTAGAGTTCACCGCATCGGGAGGCAGTACGGTACGCCGCACTGTTCTCCCATGCGGTGTTCGCGTATTAACTGAAACTGTCCCTGGTGCTCAAAGCGCTTCAGTTTCTTTCTCTGTTGCGGTTGGTTCGAGAGATGAAACTAATGGCCATTTTGGTTCAACTCACTTCTTGGAGCACCTGCTATTTAAGGGCACTAAGACTAGATCAGCACTAGACATTGCTGTTGCCTTTGACTCTGTTGGTGGAGCATCCAATGCCCTTACTGGCAAAGAGCACACCAGCTATTACGCACGAGTTCAAGATAGCGCTATTCCGGTAGCTGTTGAAGTTATTGCGGACATGCTCACCTCATCGGTTATCGATGCTAAAGAATTTGAGAATGAACGAACGGTAATTCTTGAAGAGCTAGCGATGAATGACGATGATCCTTCAGATGTTGCTCACGAAGAGTTCTTTGAAGCTGTTCTGATGGGCCACCCGCTGGGTCGCCCTATCGGTGGAACACCGGAAACTATCAAAGCTGTTGACCGGGATGCGGTTTGGGAGCACTATCAAGATAACTATCGGCCGCAAGACTTAGTGGTCACTGCTGCCGGTGGTTTAGATCACGGCGTGATTCTTGAGTTAGTAACCAGCAACCTTGAGAAAGCTGGTTGGGACCTATCTAAGAAAGTTCACCCTAAGCAGTGGCGAATCAAGAACCTCGAGCCAGTTGAGGCGGAAACCACGGTGAAGGTTATCAACCGTCCTATTGCTCAGGCAAACATTGTTTTTGGTGGTCAGGGCATTGTTGGTTCAGATGAACGTCGTTATGCGATGGCTATCCTGAACACAGTTTTGGGTGGTGGAATGTCTTCAAGGTTATTCCAAGAGATAAGAGAAAAACGAGGGCTTGCTTACTCGGTTTACTCTTTCAACCAGGGCTATAGCGATGGTGCAGTGTTTGGGCTTTATGCCGGTTGTTCGCCTAGCAAATCTGAGGAAGTCACTCGTTTGATGATTGAGGAACTTGAGAAAGTTGCCAACGAGGGAATTACCGACGCTGAATTGAATTTGGCTAAGGGAAACATCTCCGGTGGGTTGGCTTTGAAGTTTGAGAGCACTCAGGCAAGAATGGGCAGACTTTCTTCAGCTGAATTGACCGATGGCTTGTTCTTTGATTTAGATGAATCACTTACTCATTTCAGGGCGGTTAGTTTGGCAGAAGTGCAAAGCATTGCTCAGACGATGTTTAGCTCACCTAGGTCTTTTATAGCGGTTGGGGACCTAAAACCTGATGTTTTCGCAAAGTTCAACTAGAGCATTGGTAGGTTTTATCTCATGACTATAAAAGTTGCAGTTGTCGGTGGGACCGGCCGAATGGGCAAATTGGCCCTAGATATCATTGATGCCGCCCAGGATCTGCACCTGCATGCCAGTTTGAATAGCACCTCTGATTTGGCTGAGACCATTGGTGCTGATCTGATTTTTGATGTTACTAACTTAGAAGTTAGTAAACGGGTAGTTGAGTTTGCTATTTCAAAGAATATAAATGTTCTGGTTGGAACCAGTGGTTGGACAAAAGCAGCTTTAGTTGAAGTTGAAAACAAAATGAGTTCTGGTTCAGCGGTTGTTCTCATCCCGAATTTTTCTATTGGTTCGACTTTGGCAACTAAGTTCGCAGCTGAAGCTGGAAAGTATTTTGATTCGATTGAGATTATTGAAACTCACCACGCTGGCAAGGTGGATTCACCATCAGGAACAGCCATTAGAACAGCTGAACTTATTTCTGAATCAAGATTAACTGCTGGTAAGAATCAACCTCTGATTCCAGGTGTTGGTCAAACTGCTAGGGGAGAAGTTGTTTCTGGTATTCCAATTCACTCACTGAGAGTCGATGGTGTCTCGGCTAAACAAGAAGTTGTTTTAGGTGGGACTGCTGAAGTTTTGACTCTGAGCCATGAGGCTAGCTCGGTTCAGGCTTATGCACTTGGAATTCTTCATGCCATTAAATTCACTGCAACTGCTCATGGAGTTGTTGTTGGTTTAGATAAAGTTTTGGGCATCTAGGTATGGCTGGAGCCAAATTAGGCGCTGTCGTAATGGCAGCTTTGGTTTTGATGTATGTTGCACTGATAAGTCAGCAGGGTTACCTGTTTCTGACCCAGGCTAATCCGGTGTCTAAAGTTATGGGCTTTGTTATCTTGATTTTGCCGTTTTTTGGTGCTTGGGGAATATACCGTGAACTAATGTTTGGTATCGGGGTTGAGAAACTAGGTAGGAAACTAGAAGCCGAGGGTGCTTGGCCTAGATTCAAGTTCAAAGTTATGCCTTCTGGTCGAGCGGTTAAGGCTGAGGCTTTGCAGGAGTTTGGGGATTGCAAGCAAGCGGCTGAATCAGATCCAGATAACTGGCGTAAGTGGTTTGCCCTTGGACTTATTTATGATGCTTGCGGGGATAGAAAACGCGCCAGACTAGCGATGCGCAAGGCAATAGTTCTTTCAAAAAGGTAGGCTTTACAGGTGTCTGAGATTATTTTTCGTAGTGATGTAACAGTCGAGCTGGTTAGATCAAGCGCTTCTGATAGTGATGTGCTGTTCGCGGCCAGAGTGTCCACCCAGGGTGAGCAAACTCTTGAAAGCGCCGCAGCCGCCACGGAAGCCAGTGAAGATGAGAAGCGCAGCAAAGGTCTAATCAATTACCTGATGCGTGACCGTCATGGTTCGCCTTTCGAGCACAACTCGATGACTTTCTATGTTCAAGCACCGATATTTGTTTTCCGTGAGTTTATGCGTCACAGAATTGCTTCATACAACGAAGAGTCAGGTCGATACAAGGAATTGAACCCTGTGTTCTATGTTCCAGGCCCTGACCGTAATCTGATTCAAACCGGTAAGACTGGCCATTATGAGTTCTTAGCTGGCAGTGCTGAACAGATCGCTTTAGTTGAGCAGGAGACTAGAACAACATCACTTCAGGCCTATGAGTCTTACCAGCGCATGCTAGAAGCTGGTGTTGCTCGGGAAGTTGCCCGTATTGTTTTGCCACTAAACATCTATTCTTCGATGTATGTGACCATGAACTCTAGAGCGCTAATGAACTTCCTTTCGCTTAGGACTAAGCGCGAAGGAACACATTTCCCTTCGTTCCCTCAGCGTGAAATCGAGATGTGTGCTGAAAAGATGGAAGACTTCTGGGCCAAGCTAATGCCATATACCTATGAAGCTTTCAATGCTAACGGTCGGGTAGCGCCTTAGTGCGTTTTAGTTTTTAGCAGTTAGACCACTAATGTTGACCTATGTCTGAAAAAGATAAAGATTTATTTGGCCAAATGCTAGTTGCGTTGGTCACACCAATGACCCCTGAGGGCGAAGTTGACTGGGCTGCTACCGAACGTCACCTTGACTACGTTATTTCTAACGGTGCTGACGGTGTTGTAGTTACTGGCACTACCGGTGAAACCAGCACTCTAACCGATGCTGAGAAGCTGCAGTTAGTTCGGGTTGGTAAGCAAGTTTCTTCGGGTCGAGCCAAAATTATTACCGGCGGTGGATCTAACGAAACCGCTCACGCTATTCAGCTATACAGAGCTTCTGAACAAGCAGGTGCTGACGGTGTGATGATCGTTACTCCTTATTACAACAAGCCAACTCAAGCCGGTGTGCTAACCCACTTCAGAATGATTGCTGATTCAACTGATCTTCCAGTTATTTTGTATGACATCCCAGGTCGTGCTGGTATTCCTATTTCTTTTGAAACCATCCTTCGGGCAGCTAAGCATCCAAACATCAAAGCCATCAAGGATGCTAAAGGTGACTTTGCTCAAGTATCAAGAGTGCTAAACGAAACCGATCTACTTTATTTCTCAGGCGATGATAATAACGTTTTACCTCACCTGGCTCTTGGTGCGACCGGCTTGATTGGGGTAACAGCAAACATCTCACCTAAAGCGTATAGAGACATGGTTGATGCAACTAACCGTAATGATTTCAACAGTGCGCTAACCGTGCACAACCAACTGGAACCTCTAGTTCGTGCGGCAATGACACATGTGCCTGGAACAGTTGCCTCGAAATATATCTTGCATGGATTAGGTCTTATTAATTCTCCTCGTGTTCGTCTTCCTCTGGTTGGTCCTGAAGAATCAGAGGCTGCTCGCATTGAATCAGACATCGACAAAGTTATTTCGGTGCCAGGTTTGAACTTCACTAACTTCCGTCCAGATAGAAATGCCGCCGCCGGCGGTGCACTGCCAAAGGTGGCCGGAACCACTCGATAGGGTTTCCATGTTTGATACTTTGCCTAATCCACCAGCAGTTAAACCTGGTGTTCTCCGAATCATTCCGTTAGGTGGGCTAGGGGAGATTGGTCGTAACATGACCGTCTTTGAAATTAACGGCAAGCTTTTAGTTGTTGACTGCGGTGTTTTATTCCCTGAAGAACATCAACCAGGTGTTGACCTTATTCTTCCTGACTTCAATTACCTCAATGACCGCATGGCTGACATCGTTGGTGTTGTGCTAACTCACGGCCACGAAGATCACATCGGAGGCGTTCCTTATCTTTTACGTAAGCGTGAAGATATTCCGCTATACGGCTCTGAACTAACTTTGGCCTTTGTTGATGCAAAGCTCAAAGAACATCGAATTCCTGCTATCCAGTATGTGGTTCGTGAAGGAGATAAGAAACAGCTTGCTGATTTTGGTCTTGAGTTCATTGCAGTCAATCACTCGATTCCTGATGCACTGGCGGTTGTGATTAGAACTGAAGCTGGAACTGTATTACACACTGGGGATTTCAAGATGGACCAGTTGCCATTAGATAACCGACTAACCGACTTACGTGCCTTTGCCAAACTTGGTGAGGAGGGACTGGATCTGTTTATGGTTGATTCGACCAATGCGGATGTGCCTGGCTTTACTCCTTTAGAAAAAGACATCGGTCCTGTGATAGATGAAGTTATTTCAAGAACTCAGGGCAAGGTAATAGTTGCAAGTTTCTCTTCCCATGTTCACAGAGTTCAACAAGTGCTAAATGCTGCCCAAGCTCATAACCGTAAGGTTGCTTTGGTTGGCAGGTCAATGGTTCGGAACATGCAGATAGCTAATGATCTTGGGTACCTTAGTGTTCCGGAGGACATCCTGATTGATCTGAAAGATGCCAACAGCATTCCAATAAATCAGATTGTTTATATGTGCACAGGCTCCCAAGGTGAACCGATGGCCGTGTTATCCAAGATGGCTAACAGTGAACATGAGATTGAGGTTGGTGAAGGCGATACAGTCATCTTGGCTTCGTCTTTGATTCCAGGTAATGAAAATGCTGTCTATCGAGTTATCGATCAGCTCACCAGGCTTCGAGCCAACGTGGTTCATAAAGGCAATGCCAAAGTTCACGTTTCAGGTCACGCGGCAGCTGGCGAGTTGCTCTATTGCTACAACTTGCTGAAGCCTAAGAATGTATTACCTGTGCACGGAGAGTTCCGTCACCTAATTGCCAATGGAAAACTAGCAGAACAAACTGGAGTTCCGCACAACCGGGTTCACATCATCGAAGACGGTTGGGTTATCGACATGGTGAAAGGTAATGCTGAGATTGTTGGGCAGGTTGAGTGCGGGATGCTCTATGTTGATGGTAAAACTGTTGGCAAGATTACCGATGAAGACCTGAAGGACCGACGAATTCTGGCTCAGGAAGGCTTTATCTCTATTTTTGCTGTGGTTGATGAAGCTACCGGTCGAGTAGTGGTTGGGCCTGAAATTAGGGCTAAGGCATATGCCGAGGACGACCATGTCTTTGATGAAGTGAAACCTTTGATAGAAAAGGCGTTAGCCGAAGCTGCGAATGAGGGAATCAAGGACACTTATGCCCTGCAACAGGTTATTCGTAGAACTATCGGAACCTTTGTCAATAAGAACCACAGACGCCGTCCGATCATCATTCCAGTGGTTATTGCCCGATAGTTAGTCTTTTTTGGTCGTGCCTGCCCTGTAATGACGGGGGTGGCTGTTAAATTTATTGGCATGGCTACACGAAAACCAGCACGACCAAAATCCAGGACTTCTAGCCCGAGGGCTAGTAAGCCAGTGGCGCCTAGGCACAACTGGTTTGTCCGGGTTGTGGCTTGGCTTTATTTGGCCGGAGCTGCCATTATCGGTTGGTTGGCTAGGTCTTTGGCCTCAGAAAAGATAGCCCCGGAAGACAGAAGAGACGGGCCTCCATTCGCCCTGTTTTTGCTTGGTGTGCTGGGAATAGTAGATGCCTGGTTCTTAGCCGAAAACGGCATTGCGCAGATATTGAATAATTACACGGCCGGATTGCTTTTTGGAAAGCTGGCGGTTGCCCTTCCGGTAGTAATGATCGTCTTCTCGATGTATTTGATGCGTCATCCTTCGCATGTGAAAGATAATTCCAGAGTTGGTTTGGGCTGGTTAGTACTGCTCATGAGCGTGGCGGCCTGGTTCCACATCTTTAGTGTTCAGCCACAGCCTTCAGCTGGTGTTGAAAAATTAGCTGCTGCCGGTGGCCTTTTAGGTTGGTTGATTTCGGTTTTGTTTATTAACTCGATAACTAATTGGGGTGCACTTGTTGTAGTTACACTGATCGGCCTTATTGCTCTGTTGATTATGACCGGGACTGCTCCTAACAAAGTAATTGCTAGATTGACGGAATTCTACGCCAAGCTTTTCCCAGGTGCTTCAGATAAAACTGAAGTTGTTGAGGAAGAAATCGATGATGCCTTCGATGGCACTAAAGTTCCTTGGTGGAAAAGAAACAAAAACGATAAACAAGCTTTTGACACCCCGGTAGTTACCGCTGAAGATACCGTTTCTTTAGAAGATATTTTTGGTGTCGAAGAAACAAATGATGTAACTGAGCCGGTAAGCCAAATAGATTCAACTGTTACCGAACCGATCAATGTCGTTGTTGAAGAAGTCCTCTTGCCTGAAGTTGTTCCAGCTGTTGATGCTGTGAACCCTGAAGTTGCAGCTTCTGTTGCCAAACCTAAACGAGCGTATGTTCTTCCGCCGCAGACTCTGTTGGTGGCTGGAACACCACCGAAGAGTAAAACAGCTGCCAATGATGCGGTTGTTGACTCATTAAACTCTGTGTTCAAAGAATTTGGTGTTGATGCGACGGTTAGCGGATTTTCTAGAGGGCCAACGGTTACTCGCTATGAAGTTGAAGTAAAGCCTGGAGTTAAAGTTGAGGCGGTTACTCGTCTAGCTGGAAATATTTCTTATGCGGTGGCAAGTAACGAGGTTCGTATTCTTGCTCCGATTCCGGGTAAATCCGCCATCGGTATTGAGATTCCCAATGTTGATCGTGAAACAGTTTCGCTCGGTGATGTTCTTCGCTCAGCCGTTGCGCAACAGAGCAAACATCCGTTGACCATTGGAATTGGTAAAGACGTTGAAGGCGGGTTTGTTGTGGCGAATCTCGCCAAAATGCCACACCTTTTGGTTGCTGGAGCAACTGGAGCAGGTAAGTCCTCGTTTGTGAACTCAATGATCTCTTCAATTTTGATGAGAGCAAAGCCTGCTGAAGTTCGCATGGTGTTGATTGACCCTAAGCGAGTTGAGCTTGCTGCCTATGAAGGTGTTCCGCACCTGATAACTCCTATCATCACCAATCCAAAGAAGGCCTCAGAGGCGCTGCAATGGGTGGTTAAGGAGATGGATGCTCGATATGATGATCTGGCTTCCTTCGGCTTTAAGCACGTTGATGATTTCAATAGGGCTTTGGTTGCAGGCGAAATCAAACTTCCAGAGAATTCATCGCGGAAGTTACAGCCATATCCTTATCTCTTAGTTGTGGTTGACGAGTTAGCTGACTTGATGATTGTTGCCCCTAGAGAAGTTGAAGATTCAATTGTTCGAATCACTCAGCTTGCCAGGGCGGCTGGAATACATTTAGTGCTTGCCACTCAGAGGCCTTCGGTTGATGTTGTCACAGGTTTGATCAAGGCAAACGTTCCATCAAGATTGGCCTTCTCGGTGTCTTCACTTACCGATTCAAGAGTTATCTTGGATCAGCCGGGTGCTGAGAAATTGATTGGTCAAGGTGACGCTCTGTTCTCTCCGATGGGCACAAATAAGCCAATGCGTGTGCAAGGCGCATGGACTGGCGAAGCCGAATTGCATGCAATTGTCACACACGTGAAGAACCAGATGCAGCCTGAGTATCGTGCAGATGTTGCGACAGTGAGCTCTTCTCGAGTTGTTGATGCCGATATCGGTGATGACCTAGATGTTCTACTTCAAGCTGCCGAGTTGATCATTTCTTCGCAGTTTGGGTCAACTTCTATGTTGCAAAGAAAACTTAGGGTTGGTTTTGCTAAGGCAGGACGGCTGATGGACTTACTTGAGTCTAGAAATATCGTAGGCCCAAGCGAAGGTTCCAAGGCGCGTGAAGTAATGGTTCGTCCCGAAGATCTGCCAACTATTCTGGCTCAGCTGCGCGGAGAAACTGGAACCAAATCAAGCAAGGATGTCTTAGCAGTCGCTGCCGTGATTGATCAGACAGCTATGGCTGCCGGTGATTTTGATGACTTCATACCTAAAGCCTCGGAAGATGATGATGAGGATGACGGCGATGCCTGGCAGCTCACCGGCAGGAACTAGGCTGAACTAGATGTCTAATTTAGCTAACGCAATCACAGTTTTTAGGATTCTGATTGCTCCAGTTTTCCTGTGGTTCCTCTATAAGTTTTATCTACCTGGTGACAACGTTGGTTGGGTATTGCTGTTGGCTTTTATTTTCGTGGCGGCAACCGATGGCATTGATGGAGCGGTAGCGCGCAAAACTTCTACAATTTCTAAGTTTGGAAAGCTACTTGACCCAATTGCCGACAAGGTTCTTATTGGCGGATCTTTTATTGTCTTGTCTATGTTGGATTTGGTTCCATGGTGGGCGACTGTTGCAATACTGGTTCGAGAAGTTGGAATGACTATTTACCGATTAGTTGTAATTCGAAATCGAGTTATCCCTGCAAGTAGTGGTGGCAAGTTTAAAACAATTTTGCAGTGCATAACTATTGGCTGGTACATCTCTCCACTAAATCTTTTGACATATAATCCGAATTACAGCATCGGTTTCGGTTTACTTTATGGAGCAGTGGTAATTACTTGGTCTACTGCTTTTAGGTATATGAAAGACGCTAAATGAGTGAAGCTCAAGAACTGATCAGCAAGCTCGAAGCAAAGGGTTTGCAGTTGGCAATTGCTGAGTCTTTGACCGGTGGATTACTTTGCAGTGAATTAGTAAATGTTCCAGGTGCCTCAAAAGTTATTCTGGGTTCGTTAGTGGCTTATCAAACTGGTTTGAAATCGAGCGCACTTGGAGTTAGTTCTGAGTTATTAGCAACAGTTGGTGCCGTTGATGGCGAAGTCGCAGTGCAAATGGCTGAAGGAATTCGCTCTAGATTTTCTTTGCAGCTTATGAAAAATACAGATCAGGTTATTGGGGTTGCCACCACGGGAGTTGCAGGCCCTAATGAGCAAGATGGGAAGCCGGTTGGGTTAGTGTTTATTTCTGTGGTTGGGTCCAAGGGGATTCAGGTCTGGGAGGAGAGCTTTTCCGGTGACCGTCAGGCCATCCGTAAACAAACAGTGGACAAAACTATACTCAGAATTCGGGAATACATAGGCTAGATGCCTAGTTCTTACTAGTATCTGAACAGTATTTAGCCAGAGATTTCTAAGGTAATTTTCAGTAATCTAGGCTAAAAATGTCAGTAGGAACAGGTAAATTGTCTTTACGGGATACAAGTTCCACCTGTGAATCGAAGGATTTACAGCTCATGTTGAAAGGAGGCCCAAAAATGGCTCTAGTTCGTCAAGAAATTGGTGATGTACTGCGTGATCTACGTCAGCTGAAGGGCTTCACCCTTCGCCAGGTAGC
>Ga0304729_1000664_pt1 | contig 24358 bp, 24 predicted proteins | sample C_131016_MF_Meta_FD_190475 | JGI IMG/M metagenome (GOLD analysis project Ga0304729, IMG submission 190475) | Freshwater microbial communities from Lake Croche, Canada to study carbon cycling - C_131016_MF_MetaG (v2) (version 2) | ecosystem: Environmental > Aquatic > Freshwater > Lake | place... | reverse complement strand
CTCTGGGGAACCTTGAGCCGCTGGAAGTGGCCATTGCCGACATGGCGGGCCGGCATGAGCTTCTGCTCGGAGGCTTCGAGGAGGACATATTCGTTGATCTCGAGTTGACCGGTGCGGCTCTCTTCCAGATCGATGCTCTGGGCACTCCCGAAGCGCTGGAGTTCATGGGCCTCGACCTTGATCTTCCGGAGCTCCCCCTCTTCAGCGTCTTCGGCGGAGACTTTGTCGTTGAGGTAATCCTGGCAGGTAATCCCTAGGGCCATCGCCTTGAGCTGCATGTTCAGATCCTTGGTGATGAGGATGGCAGGGGCCTTCTCCTGCTCCTGAAGGGCTAGGCAGGCTGCCATGATCTTGTGATCGACCTGGCTCTTGTCCGGGAAGATCTCGATGAACCGCCTGATCGCGGCGGAGGGACGCTCTGTACTCAACGCGTCGTTGATAAAGATGCGGACGGTGCCACCTCCTGCGGTCGGAACGCCGCTGATCACTTTCTGGGTCTGGTGGTCGAAGGTCTGGGTGAGGAAGCGATGGACGGTGCGGGCATTGGCACCGCGCTCGGTCTGCTCGTTCTTGAACTTGTCCATCTCTCCGAGGACCTCGACCGGAATGAAGATATGGTTGTTCTCAAACCGGTTCAGGCAATATGGATCATGGAGAAGGACATTCGTATCGAGGACGAAGTTCTTCACGGCGCTCGCATCCTTTTTGAGTTTCTTTTTACCGCTGGCCTTACTGGGTGGAACTACTGGAAGGAGGATGCACTGTTCTTCGGAGGTTTCCAGCGGGGCGATTCGGTGCATGGCGGGTGTTTTTATGGTGATGAAGTTTGGATTAACGGAAAGTGGACGTAAAAAAGGGATGACGAAACCATGGGGGGACGAGTTTGCCTCTGTGCGATCTCCGACTGGAGATGCTTAAACCACACCGAATCAATCTGGTGGCGGGAGTTGCTCAACTCTTTCTCTGTATTTCAGTACGGGTATCGTAATACAACCTCAAAATTGTGGCGGTTTAGTCATTTTTAAGATTTGGACCACCATAGGTGGTGTGATCACTGCATGATCGAGACAATCCAACCAAGCGTTACGCCATAAAGCATGTGGGCAAAGAGTTGGGCTAACCCAGTGCCTAAGCCTTTCTCATGATAGCCGGCAATCGGGTGATGCTCCATGATCACAATGGAAACCAGCAGGATAATGATCACTCCGTGCAGGCTCCCAAGCAACAGGCCTGTCATGGCATTAAAGGGGAGGCGGGAAAGATTCAAAAACCCCGCGTAGAGAAATGCAAAGAGAATGCCCATCGCGACATGAAGCAATAGTCCCAAGCGAAAGATTCTCTCACGGCGACCCGTCATCAAAGATCCGACTGCGCGAACCACATCGATCTTTCCCCAGTTCATCCAGCGAGGAAGCAGCAGGAATGCCGTCATCACGGCTGTGCCGGCGATACCGCCTACCAAAAGGGAAAACATGGTCTCCATGACTAACCTTACGATTCTGCTGGTCAGGAAGAACGGCTTAAGGCGTAAGGGATTTGCGTATCTTTAGCCTTCAGCCTTCAGCCCTCAGCCTTTAGTCTCCCACGATGCATTCTTTCCGATATGTTGACGGCTCGCTGAAATGCGAGGGGGTTGATCTGGAGACGGTAGCCGTAGAAGTGGGGACCCCTGCCTATGTCTATTCCGCCGAGACGATCCGAGGTAACTACCGCCGACTTGATACGGCGCTAGCCCCACTGGGAGACCGGATGATCTGCTATGCGATGAAGGCAAACGGGAATCTCTCCGTGCTGAACCTGCTCGCCAAGGAAGGGGCTGGATTTGATATCGTCTCGGGGGGCGAACTCTTCAAGGTTCTTAAGGCTGGAGGCCGTGCTGATCGCTGCACTTTTGCGGGTGTCGGCAAGACGGCCTCTGAGATCGACTACGCTCTGCGTCAAGGGATCTACAGCTTCAATGTCGAGTCCGAGGAGGAGTTGGAGATGATCAATGAGGTTGCGGGACGGGCAGGTCTGCTGGCTCCTATCGCGATCCGGGTGAATCCCGATGTCGACGCACCGACGCATAAGTATATCTCGACAGGCAAGAGCAAGAACAAGTTCGGCATCGGCATCGACCGCGCAGCCGCTGTCTATGAGCGAGCCGCCTCACTTACGAATCTCAAAATACGCGGTCTCCAGACCCATATCGGCTCGCAAATCCTGAAAGCCCCTCCCTTCGCCGAAGCGGTCCGCAAACTCACTCCTCTGATCCTGGAGTTGAAGGAAAAATACGGACTCGAATTCTTCAGCGTCGGTGGAGGCGTCGGTATTGTCTATCGCGGAGCTCTCTCCAGCGGTGACTCTGCATGGTGGAAGGGAACTCAGGAGGGAGGTGATGATAATGACTCGGAAAAGGAGGGAGAGCGTCTCGCTCCCGAGACTTATGCAGCCGAGGTGATCGATCCGCTTAAGGCGCTCGGTCTCCGGATCCTCTTCGAGCCGGGTCGCTTCATTGTCGGCAATGCCGGAGTCCTGCTATCGACCGTGCTCTACAGGAAGTCGACGCCGGCCAAGAACTTCGTGATCGTCGACGCTGGCATGAACGACCTCATCCGTCCTGCCCTTTACGAGGGCTATCATGAGATCGAGCCGCTGAAGCAGCCCTCCTCGACGGAGCTTGAGAAAGTCGATGTGGTAGGGCCCGTCTGCGAGAGTGGTGATTTCTTCGCGCAGGATCGTGAGGTTCCGGTACTAGCACCGGGGGATCGCATCGCCCTCATGAGCTCAGGCGCCTACGGGTTTGTCATGGCCTCAACCTACAATGCCCGCCCCCTGCTCCCCGAAGTGCTAGTGGAGGGAGGGAAGGCGACGGTCGTGCGTACACGTCAGACTTGGGACGATCTGATCGTCGGAGAGCGACTGCCCTCCTGACCGGGCACATCGCGGCGTCATTGTACCAGAGTTCTTGGCATTAAGATAGAAGGAGGCGGTTGCGTGGAATGGCGTCCAAAAAAGAGCAGCCCGGTCGGAGTTTTCCGAGTTCCCTCCCAAGCCTCGAAAGCTTTTACGACCGGGCTGCAACCACAAACCAACTTCTTTGTAGCACGCTCCATGCCAAGTCTCGGGAGTTATTATTAACTCCATCAACCAGCAATCCTTGTTCAAAGATCGCCAGCAATCCTCTCCTACGGTTAAAAAGTGACCAACCTCATTATCGCGAAATGACCACCGACGATCTTTTTGCACCACAAGTCCCTCCTGCTGCGCCGGAGTTCAGGATGGTGGAGTTGCGCCATCAGATCGCTCGCCACGACCGGCTCTACTACGATCAGGCCAAGCCGGAGATCTCCGACCGCGAGTATGATTCCCTCTATCGCGAACTGGTCGATCTCGAGAGGGTTCATCCGGAACTGATCTCGTTAGAATCCCCGACGCAGAAGGTGGGGGGGAGACCCCAGGGTGCCTTTGCCCAAGTGAGGCATCTCGTGCCGATGCAGAGTCTCGACAACACCTATTCCGCGGAGGAGATCACCGAGTTTGTGGAGCGTTTGCAACGCTTGCTGCCGGGTGAGGAAATCCCGATGACCATTGAGCCGAAGGTCGATGGTGTCGCGATCGCTCTTCTCTATGAGAAGGGTCACCTGGTCCGGGCATCAACCCGCGGTGATGGCACAGAGGGAGATGAGGTAACCCGGAATATCCGCACGATCGGGGTGATTCCAAAACGCTTACACGGGAAGGGACCAGAGGTCCTGGAAGTACGAGGCGAGATCTATCTTCCGAAGGAAACCTTTTCCCGGATCAATGCTGAGAGGGATGAGATGGGGTTGCCGACTTTTGCCAATCCTCGAAATGCTGCCGCAGGCACCCTCAAGCAGCTCGATCCGAACATCGTTGCCGAGAGGAAACTCTCGGCGGTCTTCTACGGATTCGGAGCATTCCAGCCCGCCGGGGGAACGGTGCTTCCCGAAACGATGGCGGAATTTTTTAGCACCTTGAAAGACTGGGGTCTTCCCGTGAATCCGAAACATTGGTCTGCCTGCGATGCGAGAGAAGTCATGGCCGCGATTCGGGAACTCGGGGAGATTCGGCACAGTTTTTCCTTCGAGACCGATGGGGCTGTCATCAAAGCCAACTTGATCTCCCAGCACGCCCGACTCGGTTCGACCAGCAAGGCGCCACGCTGGGCCATCGCCTACAAATATGAGCCTGAGCAGGCCAAGACGCGCCTCCTCGGTATCAGCATCCAGATAGGGCGTAGCGGTGTCCTCACGCCTGTTGCCGAGCTTGATCCCGTCTTTGTGGCGGGAAGCACCGTCTCCCGTGCGACCCTGCACAACGAGGAGGAAATCGCCCGCAAGGATCTGCGGGTCGGTGATTGGGTCATCGTTGAGAAAGCGGGTGATGTCATCCCGGCTGTGGTGAAAGTGCTGACCGAGGAACGTAATGGCTCGGAACAGGTCTTTGCCATGCCGACCCATTGTCCGGTCTGCCAAGCGCCCGTAACACGTGCCGAAGGAGAGGTGGCCGTGCGTTGTGCCAATCCGGGTTGTGACGCTCAGGCCCGAAGACGCATCGAGTATTTTTCAAGCCGCTCCGCCATGGATATCGAGGGCCTCGGGGAGGCGATGGTCGCACAGCTTGCTGAAGCCGGATTGGTCCATAATATCGCGGATCTCTATACCCTCACGGAGAGCCAACTTCTGCCGATGGAGAGGATGGGTCAGAAGAGCGTCTCCAACCTTCTTTCTGCGATCTCCGGGAGTCGTGACCAACCGCTCTGGCGACTCTTGGCTGGACTCGGCATTCCTCATGTCGGGGTAACCGTCGCGCGCACGCTGGCCTCTTCGTTTGGTACGATCGAGCGCTTATCGGCAGCATCAGTGGAGGAACTCTGCTCGGTCGAGGAGATCGGTGAGATCATGGCAACCACGATTCATTCATGGTTCGGCGATCCTTCTGTTCTGACGCTCTTGGAAAAGTTGCGGGCAGCGGGCCTGAATTTCGGGGAGCGCGACCCCAAAGGAGCGGCCCCAGCTGTCGATGGCCCGTTCAAGGGAACGACCTGGGTGCTGACGGGTACGCTTTCCTTGCCACGCGAAGAAGTAGCCGAAATCATTCGTCTTCGGGGTGGAAAAGTCTCCGGATCGGTGAGTGCCAAGACAACCTATCTGCTGGCCGGCGAAGAGGCGGGCAGCAAACTTGAGAAAGCTCAGAAGCTTGGCGTGAAAGTCCTCACCGAGGAGGAATTCAGGAAACTAAAAGTTTAATATGGAACTCATGAATTCATGAAAAGAAACCAAGAAATCTGAGGATTTCTTCAGGTACGTATATTTCTCCCCTTCCTGAGTTCCTGAGTTCCATATTAATTCTCTTTCCGCATTCCCTTTCGCCATGACCACACCCTCCACAGCAGACCTCTACCGCGACTATGTCATGCCCACCTACGGCCGGTTTGATCTTGCCTTGGCGCGGGGCGAAGGGACGCGCGTTTGGGACGAAGCGGGTAAAGCCTATCTCGATTTCGGAGCCGGTATCGCCGTTTGCTCTCTAGGCCATGCCCATCCGAAGCTCGCCAAGACCTTGGCAGAACAGGCGGCTACCCTGATTCATACCTCGAACCTCTACCTGACCCGTCCTCAGGGTGAGCTCGCGAAGTTGATCGTCGATCTTGTGGGTCTCGGCGGTAAGGTCTTCTTCTGCAACAGCGGTGCGGAGGCGAATGAGGGGCTCTATAAGCTGGCCCGGAAATTTGGAGCACCCTCCGGACGGCATGAGATCATCACCTTCTCCAATTCCTTTCACGGTCGGACGCTCGGCGGCATCAGTGCCACTGGTCAGGAAAAAGTGAAGGCCGGATTTGCCCCGCTGGTGGAGGGATTTGTTCATGTTCCTTTCAATGATCTTGACTCGGTCGAGGCCGCGATCAAGCCGAAGACCGTCGCCATCCTGCTGGAGCCGGTTCAGGGCGAGGGAGGTATCAACCCTGCGACGCCGGAATTTCTCAAGGGAGTGCGTGAGCTTTGCGATAAGCATGACCTGCTTCTCATGTTCGACGAGGTGCAATGTGGATTCGGTCGCACCGGTGACTGGTGCGCTTGGAGGACGATCGTCTCCTCCGGAGTCGAGCCGGATGCTGTCAGCTGGGCCAAGGGAATTGCCAGCGGCGTGCCGCTCGGTGCCTTCTGGGCTGGAACGCGCTTGACGGCCTCCGTCCCTCTCTGCGACCTGCTCGGTTCCGGAACTCATGGGACAACCTACGGCGGAAACCCTCTGGTAGCGGCAGCCGGCCTTGCCGTGCTCTCAACGATCCGGGAGGAGGGATTGTTGGATAATGCCCGAAAACTCGGTGCTCACCTGATGAGTGAGCTGGTTGCGATGAATCTGCCAGCGATCCGGCTTGTCAGGGGCATCGGGCTCATGATGGGGATCGAACTGAATGATCTAGCGGGGGAAGGACTCCCCTCGATGATTGCGTCCAAGGCTCTGATGGCTGCTGGCCTGCTGGTAATTCCCTCCGGTGAGCGGACCATCCGGCTTTTGCCTCCGCTGAATATTACGAAGGCGGAAGCTGATGAGGCCCTGGCGATCCTGCGGAAGGTCCTGGGGGTGTTTTAGACCTCCCTGAGAAGAGGGGAAGATTTCGCACAGAGGCGCAGGGGCGCTGTGAGAAGAATGCAATTACTGGTCTCAGCCAATTTGTACTGAAAGCAGTGCAGGCGGGGTTGTTTTCACTCAACTTCAAGTTTTCTCCGCGCCTCTGCGCCTCCGCGGAAAAAATCACTTAGGCCGCTTTCTTCTTCGATCTGCTGGTTTTTTGGGCCGAGGGAGAAGCTGTAGGCGAGGCTGCAGGAGCGGGATTTTTGCTCTCCAGCGCCAGCAATTCGGAGATAGTCACGAACTTGTAGCCCTTCGCCAGCAAGGCATCGAGCGTTGCGGGCATTGCCTCTATTGTTCCCTTGTGAATGTCGTGGGAGAGAATGATCGCCCCCGGCTTAGCTCCTCCGCTTCCCTTCCATCCATCGAGGATGCGGCTGGAGACGACCGAGGCACCGGGATCTTTCCAATCATCCGGATCAACGGACCAAAGAATGACTTTCATTCCGTACTCCTTTTCGATTGCACGACTGAGCCGGGGATTCGTGGCCCCGTAGGGTGGACGCATCAAGGTGACCGGCTTGCCGATGGTTTGCTTGATAAGGTCGGAGGTGTCTGCCAACTCGTGCTGGAGGCCTCCTTCTCCGAGCTTGTTGAGTGCCTTGTGATCCCAACTGTGGTTGCAGATTTCATGTCCCTCGGCAGCTTCTCTCTCAAGGATTTCAGGATGATCCTTCACGCGTTCGCCCAGCACGAAGAAGGTCACATGGATGCGCCGCTCCTTGAGGATGTCGAGTAGTCTGGGGGTCAGTTTGGCATCGGGACCGTCATCGAAGGTCATCGCGATATAAGGACCATCAACACGGATGGAGCTGTAACTACTGCGCTCTGTTCCCAGGGTAGGTTGTACCGGTGCCTGCATGCCGACTGGAGCAACGGCGGAAGATGCAGAGGGTGTCGCGGTAGAATTGGCGGGAACCGGCGAGGCGTTTGTCAGGGCCGGTGAGAGCGAGGGAGGGAGGGGATTGGAGGGGCTTGCCTGCTGGGCGGTGGCGAGTGCCGTGGAGAGAATCACGAGTGCCGTAGGCAGGAAGATAGGGATGGATCGACGGAACATGGTCATCAGAAGCTGACACAAATTCCCGAAGATGCACGCGCGGAAACATCAGAAGAAACGGCTTTTTACATTGGTCTATACGATGGTCAACAGAGCACTTGCCCGGGGGGTGAGCAGGCTGAGGAACTCCAGGATAACAGGTTTTTTTGGCATCGGCCGCTTAGTGACAGCTCCCATTGGACGCCACATCCGTTCCGCATCGAGTTGACGTGTGGTTAGGGTGCCCTGCTTGATTTCTTGGCGCACAGAGGTCTCGGGAATGATCGAGATCGCCTGCTCGGCCTCGACGGCGCCCTTCACGGTCTCGATGTTCTCCAACTCCGCGACGTAGGAGACCCTCACTCCGGCTGCCCTCAGCGTTTTATCAAGATGCTGCCTAGTTGGGATGTCCGGGGTAAGTCCGACAAAGCGCTGTCCGTCGAGATGCTGGAGCCCCAGCGGTTTCTTGCCCGAGAGAGGATGTCCCGGTGGCATCACGAGGACCAGTCGTTCCTGCCAGCAGGTGATAGCCCGCAAGCCCGGCCGGGCCTTGGGATAAGCGACTAGTCCGAGGTCAGCCCTTCCATCTTCAATGGTCTCATAGATCTCTTCGGCCTTGCGGTAGTCGACGGTGACCTCGACTCCGGGATGGGTCTTGCGAAACTGCTTGAGCAGGGGCGGTAGATTGTGAAGGGCAATACTGATGACGCTGGCGATGCGGAGTTTGCCTCCGAGTTCTCCGCGGGCAACGCGGAAGCGTGTCCCAAGGCTCTCATAGCGGTTGAGGATGTCCCGGCAGACCTCCAGATAGACATGCCCTTCGGGAGTGATTTGAAAGGTTTTCCTGCTGCGGTCGATTAACGGGACGCCGAAGTGTTTTTCCACAGCCCGTACCTGCTGGCTAACAGCACTCTGGGTGATACCGCTAGCTTCGGCGGCGCGGGAGAAGTTTCCCGTGTCACAGAGATCGCAGAAGACCTTGAATCCCTCGATATGCATCGGCAGAGTCTGCCGTGATCAGATGATGAATCCCAAGGCAAAACCATTGCCAATCTCATGTGAATCCGTTGACTCTCAAAATTATTAACCAGTTCTCACTCATGCCTTCAATTGCTGAAAATCTCGAATCCGTACGCGCAAATATCGCCGACGCCGCTCGGCGTGCCGGGCGCGAGTTGTCGACGGTGGAGTTGATTGCGGTCTCCAAGACTCATCCGTCTGATGTCATCCGCGAAGCCGTGGAAGCGGGGCAGGAACTCTTCGGTGAGAATCGTGTCCAGGAGGCATTAATCAAGATTCCGACTCTCCCGGGACGACTAGGCTGGCATCTCATCGGGTATCTCCAGTCAAACAAGGTCCGAAAGGCATTGCCCTTGTTTCAACTGATTCACGGAGTCGACTCCACTAGCCTGGCACAGGATATCGATCGGATCGCCGCCGAGACGGGGCATCACCCGCGCGTTCTCCTCGAAGTGAATGTTTCGGGCGAAGAGAGCAAGCATGGTTTTTCACCCGAGACCTTGGAGCACGATCTTGAGCTGCTTCTTGCCTTGCCGCGGGTAGAAGTGGAGGGGTTCATGACGATGGCCCCGCTTTCACCGGATGCCGAATCGTCGCGTTCTTACTTTGCCTCTCTCAGGGAATTGAGGGATCGGATGTCCGAAAAAGCGGGAATTCCGTTCGGAACGCTCTCCATGGGGATGAGTGGAGATTACCAAGTGGCCGTGGAGGAAGGAGCCACGCTGGTCAGGGTGGGGTCTGCTATATTCGGCAAGCGATAAAAAATCCACCTAATTGAAGATTTTTCGGGTAAAAAAGAGGGGGCTACGCTACCCATAGTGGTCATGTCAGACTTTCACGAAGAAAACGACGAGCTGCTGGACCTCGAACAGAACCCCTCTGCTGAAGAACTCCAGAATCAGGTCAAGAGAGCGCAATCCGAGCTGCTTCAATTACGCCAGCGTCAGGAACAGATCGAGAAGGAAAAGGAGCGTCTCGAGGAACTGACACGCCGGCAGGAGGAGCTGGAGCGCGGACGCAACGAGATCGCCGACAAGCTCGGTCGCTCCATCATTCTGGTCCAACGTGAGACCGAGGAAGCCCAGCGCCGTCTTGAACAGCTCAACACCATTCAGGATTCTTTTGCGGAGCATCTCCACAATCTTGAAGAGATCGAACCCAAGTCATGGAACGGCCGCGACCTGCCTCGCGAATTGACCCGTGCGCTCGGCACCGTCGACGAGGCCCGCGCAGCTTATGCCCGCTCTCACGCCAAGATTGCTCCCATCGGGGCCCCCGAGACAGGGTTGAACGGCGAGGCCGGAGCGCTCTTCCACGAGGGTGGGGAGGGTGAGCAGGGATTCGCTTACTGGCTTCAGAATGGACTGGCCTTCACACTGCCACTCTTGATTCTCGGCACGACCGCCCTGTTTGTCTGGATCTGGCATCTGCTGACCTCCCCCAAATAAATCGCTCTCATTTTTCATGCCGACTCCCTCTCCCGGCCGCCGCAATGTTCGTCCACGCCCAGCGGGACAATCGCCATTGCGCCCGAAGGCGCAGGCTCCCATAAACGACGATCGCCTGCGTCTCGAAAAGGATCTTGAGGAAATCCGGCAACAGGAGCTCAGGCTCAGGAAGCTCGAGGAGGAGATGAAGAGGAAGGTTGAGGAGCTTCCCAAGAAGCTCGAGGAACGCGAACGCAAACAGCGGGAGAGGATCCACAAGCTCGCTGTCCTTACCGCAACCGATCATGTCGGTCGTCCCCAAGACAAGCGCCATGCCTCGCTCCGGCAGGGCAATGCGACTCGGCGCATGACGCTTCCCGAGCAGCGCAGGGCGAGAATGCAATTTCTGATGCTTTGCGCGGTACTGGCGCTCTTCCTGATTCTTCTTTGGAAATCCCTTCCCTAAGAAAATTCTCGGTCTGCCATTTTGGCTCCGGAGTCTCGATAAATTACTCCTAATTTACCCGCCTGCAGGATAGTTTAAACCGATGACCAAGGCCAACTCACCGAAGACCAAAGGGTCCCAGAAAAAGAGTTGCCAAGAGTCCTCGGCCGGCACTGTGACTCACGAGTTATCGCGCCGTGCCTACCGCACGATGCTGGAAGCCCGTCTCCTCGAGGAAAAGCTGGCCGCTCTCTACCGTTCCGGAAAAATCGTCGGCGGGGTCTTTCTCGGACGGGGGCAGGAGGCCCTGAGCGTCGCACTGGGCGTTCATCTTCGCCGGGGCGACATCTATGCGCCACTCATCCGCGATCAGGCGGGAAGACTTGCCTTCGGCGATACCATTCTAGACACACTCCGCACCTATCTCGGCTCCTCCTTAGGCTCCATGCGGGGACGTGACGGGAACATTCACCGGGGACGGCCAGCAGAGGGATATCACGCGATGATCAGCCACCTCGGAGCCATGGTCTCCACGGTCTGTGGTGGTCTTGTAGCTAAGCGCTTTCGCGGTGAGAAGGGTGCCGTAGGTGCCACCTGCATCGGGGAAGGAGGAACCTCGACGGGAAGCTTCCACGAGGGAATGAATATGGCAGCGGTAGAGAACCTCCCGCTTGTCGTCGTGGTAGCCAATAATCAGTATTCCTATTCGACGCCTAACGACCGTCAGTTTGCCTGTTCCGATCTTCTTTCCAAGGGTGCCGGATATGGCGTGGCCGGCCATCGCGCCGTTGGCAACGATCTTGTCGATTGTCTCGGAGTGATTGGCGAAGCGGTCGCAGCTGCCCGTCGGGGCGAAGGTCCCCAGTTGGTGGTTGCTGATCTTCTCAGGCTTGTCGGGCATGGTGAGCACGACGATGCATCCTACATCCCCGAGGCTATGAAGAAATCACCGCTTGGACGGGATTGCCTGGAACTCGCAAGGCATTCCCTCATTGAGCAGGAATGGTTGTCAGCCGAGGAAGCCGACTTATGGCACAAAGCCGTCGAGAAAGAAGTCGAGGAGACTGCATCTAAAGTCCTTCGCGAACCTGCTCCGGATCCCGCAGAGGAGGATTGGAATGCCTTTGCCTCCCCTTCACTTGGCGGGAACCATTAGACCAGAGAACCCATGAGCAGCATCACTTATCTGGAAGCTATACGTCTGGCGCAGCAGAGGGCTCTGAAGGAGGACCCAAGGGTCTTCATTTACGGACAAGACATCGGCGTGTTCGGCGGAGCCTTCAAGGCCACCAAGAACCTGGCTAAAGAATTTCCGGGCCGCGTTCTGGATGCTCCGATCAGCGAGGATGCCATGGTGGGACTTGCCATCGGGGCAGCAGTCGAGGGGATGAGGCCCATCGTTGAGATGCAGTTTGCTGACTTCTCCACTTGCGGATTCAACCAGATCGTCAATCAAGCCGCCACGCTCCACTACCGCACCGGAATACCATGCCCCATTGTCGTGCGGCTTCCGAGCGGAGGAACGCCGGGAAGCGGTCCGTTTCACAGTCAGAGCATGGAGGCTATCTACGCCCACTACCCCGGCCTGGTGGTGATGACTCCTGCTACCGTTGAGGATGCCTACACGATGCTGCTGGAGGCCGTTGAACTGGAGGATCCTGTGATCTTCTGTGAGCACAAGTTCCTCTACTATCATCTGAAGGCGGAGAGTCTTCCGGCAACAGTCAGTGAGGCGCTTCCCTTCGGAAAAGCGCGGATCGCACGCCCCGGCAGGGACGCGACAATCGTGGCCTACAGCGCCATGGTTCACGAGGCATTGGCTGCCGCCGAAGAGCTCATTCAGGATGGTTATGACATCGAGGTCGTGGATCTCAGGACGGTACGTCCGATTGATACAGATACGATCCTTGCCTCCGTTGCCAGGACAGGACGTCTGCTTGTGGTTGGGGAGGCATGGCCCTGGGGAGGAGTTGCTGCAGAGGTCATCGCGCGTGTCGCCACCGAGGGGTTTGGTCTTCTGGATGCCCCCCCGCAGCGGCTCAATGCGAAGGAGACGCCTGTTCCCTATCATCCCGCCCTCTGGGGAACCCATCGGCCGACGGCATCTTCCGTGGCCAATTCCCTGAGGCAACTTTTGGAGCTCTAACTTTTACCGTCCATCGCCCACCCGAACCGCAGACACCCATGTTCCCGTCACCCGCCTCACCCAATCTCCTCCCGATCATCATGCCCCAACTTGGTGAGTCGATCGCCGAGGCAACCATCGTGCGTGTTACCTTCGCAGTTGGCGACCGTGTGGAGGCTGACAAGGACCTGCTCGAGGTTGAGACCAACAAGGCGGTGATGGGGGTCACCGCTCCCTGTGGCGGCATCCTCCGTGAGTTGAACGCGATTATCGGCGAGAGTTACGCTGTCGGGGCCACCCTCGGCTATCTTGAAATCAGCGAAGAAGATGCTGAAAGACTTGGGCTGAACGATGCTCCCCCTGCGCCGGCGGAAAAGCCAAAGAAGAAAAAGACTGCCGGTATTTCAGGTGCAGCCGAGGCTGAATCTATCAAGCCCTCCAGAAAAGCAGTTGAACCGACCGTAAGCGGTCTTCCTGTGCCCGCCCACGCAGGTGGGGCCAGTTTCCTTTCCCCGCGCATGAAGGCCCGTATGGCCGAACTGGGTCTTCACGCCGCCGATCTTGCCGGCGTCGCTGGCAGTGGTGCTGGAGGTCGTGTCACGATCGACGATCTGGAGAGGTTCCTGCAGGATCTGGAGAGGAATACTATTTCTCCCGCCTCCTCCATGCGAGTGGCTGTGGCCGACGCCATGCGTCGCAGTTGGACTAGGCCGCTTGCGACCGTGGTCCTGCCGGTTCAGCTCGACATACTGCTTGCCCACCGCAAGTTGCAGGCTGTGAAGGCGGGACCGGCTCTCTACGCACTTCGAGCCTTGGCTATCACTCTTTCAGAAATGCCCACCGTGGCAGGGCGTCTCATCGGAGACCGGGTGATTCACCCACGGTCCATCGACATTGGATTTGCCGTGGAAGCGGAGGACGGAGTTCTTGTCCCTGTTATCAGGCATGCCGATCAGGCGCCTCTTGTAGATCTTGTTGAACGCTACAACCGCCTGGTCGAACTTGCCCGTGCCCGGCGCCTTCCAGGATCCGATACGGGTGGCTCCATCGCCACGATCACCAACTACGGCGTCTTCGGGCTTACTATGGCGACGCCGATTCCCCTGCCTGAACAGAGCATCCTGCTAGGTATCGGTGTGGGCCGGGTAACTCCGTTTTGGGATCAGGAAAAGAAGGCGTTCGTTCCGGTGACAGAAGCACAGTTCACCCTTAGTTTCGACCATAGGGTGCTCGATGGGGGCGCAGCAGGAAGACTTCTTCAGCGTGTTTCGAACCTCCTTGGCACTCCGGAGGAGCTGTAGGTCGCTATCGTGTAAGGTCCCAATCCCTTGCCTGCCTAAAAAGGGGTCTCCGCGAAAATTAGCAACTTTTGTGAAATCACGGTGTTATTCCCCATGATGAAAACACAACCATTGCTTATAGCGCTGCTTCTTGGCTTTTTACCCCTTTTCCTCAACGCACAGAATCCCAACGTCCCGGACCAAATTCCTCCTCCGCCATCACCAGGTTGGCATGGTCCGATTGCCAATCTCAGCGACACGGAACGGGCCCAGGTTAAAGCTGCCCATGACAAGGCGATCCAGCAGGACCCTGCGCTGGATCAAAAAATGAAGGCTGCCCATCAAGCGATGGAGGAGGCCAAAAAGTCCATGCATGATGCGATGATCGCAGTCGACCCGAGCGTTGAGCCTATCCTCGCTAAAATGATGCCTCCGAAATGGGCAGGCAAACACGGGGACTCTCAAGGTAGCCCGGGCGGCCGGAGCGGCGTTGCCTCTCCCTCTGCGATCTCCGCTTCTACCAATGCCAATGCATGGCAACATCTTGGTCACCATGAACCTGCGGGAATGGCCAAACTTACGGAGAGCGAGCGCCAGCAACTCAAGTCCCACCATGAGCAGGTAAAGAACGATCCTGCCGTTATTGCCGCCAAGGAAGCAAAGCAGAGCGCCACAACTCCCGAGGCAAGACATGCAGCGGAGAAATCCATGCACCAAGCAATGCATGATGCAATGATCAAGGCAGATCCCTCTGTGGGGCTCATCCTTGAAAAACTTCGCCCAACTGGTGGAACTGGAGGTGAAGGAGCGGTACAACCATCAGCCTCGCCTTCAGCGATGCCGATGGGTCAGTAAGCGAAACGTTCCGCTGTATAAAGCGGTTCCTTGGAAGTCCGGCCACTTTCCTCAACTCTTGATTATCCCTGAGGCTTAATTACCTCTTTTCCTGAAGATCCTTTGGTGTCGATGGTTCCCTTCTGTGAAGTGGGGGATGGAAGGCCATGATGGTGCATTCTTGTGTAAGGTCCTTCGACAACCTGAGGGAAGTAGAGATCGCGGCGGTTTTCCAACGTGGTGCAACCCGAAAGGGAAAGCGCCATAAGGAAAGCAATGCCGACAGGGATATTGGGAGGAAGTGTAAGTTGCACGGTAGTGGAGCATAATCGTGCGAGCCGATTCCGTGTCAAAGAAATTGCCCCCTTCAGACTTCTTCGCAAGGATTCTCTCACATGCTGCTGGCGTATTATATCCATGACTTGAGTCCCTTCCTGATCCACATCGGGGGATTTGGTTTGCGGTGGTACGGGTTGGCCTATTTAGCAGGGTTCATCGTCGGCATCCTACTTTATAAGCATCTTGCGAAGCGTGGATATTCCGATCTGCGCCCTGATCAAGTTACGGATTTCATCACCATGGGCGCACTCTTCGGGGTGCTTCTGGGAGGGCGCCTCGGCTACATACTGTTTTATGATGCCGACCGGTTTTTCCATGACCCCCTGATTTTCTTCCGTGTCTGGGAGGGAGGCATGGCGAGCCATGGAGGCATTCTTGGCCTGACCTTTTACACGATCTGGTACGCGAAGAGACACGGACTTTCTTTCCTGAATCTTGCTGACAATCTCGTGGTGGTGGGCCCGGTCGGAGTCTTTTTTGGGCGATGTGCCAACTTCATCAACGGGGAACTTTTTGGCCGGGTGACCAATACCTTCTGGGCCGTCCAGTTTCCGAAGGAGATCCTCATCTACCCACCGGAGCATCTCGACCGATTGCTTGCCAAGACTGTTGCAGTCGACCCCTCGTTGGGATCTCCCGAGGCGGTGATTGCCGGGGTGGCTGCTTCTCAACCGCTTCGCGAACTGCTGGCCGTCGAGATCGCTCCGCGCTATCCCTCCCAGCTTGTGGAGGCGGGACTGGAAGGACTCTTCCTCTTTGCTCTACTCTGGATGCTCCGGACGCGGGTACGACTTGCCAATGGTGTCTTGACCGGAGTTTTCTTCATCGCCTACGCCGTTGTGAGATTCCTAGGTGAATGCTTCAGGGAACCCGATGCACCGTTGACCGGAATGCTTACCCGGGGACAGTTTCTCTCCCTCTTCATGATCCTGATCGGGATCTTTTTCCTACTTTGGGCGCGCTGGAAGCCAAGCTATCCGCATCGTTTCACGAAGGCCGCATCTTCATGACGTCATGATTGCGGTGCATTATGATCGGGGGGTCTATCTTCCCGGCTGCGATCATCTCTGGTTGGATCCTCGGGGAACGCGCCCCTTTGCGTTCATCTCCCACGCTCATAGCGACCACACGGGTCACCACCAGAGGACAATCCTGACAGAGCCTACGGCCCGCTTCATGCGGGCTCGCATGGGGTCGAGTGGTAAGGTTCAGCATATCCTGAAGTACGGCGAGGAGCGAGAGTTCGGATCCTTCAAAGCCACGCTCCTTCCTGCGGGACATGTTCTGGGATCGGCTCAAGTCCTGATCGATCGCGATGGGGAGCGCTTGCTCTACACGGGTGACTTCAAGTTGCGACCGGGGCCCTCCAGCGAAGCGGCACAATGCGTTCAGGCCGACACGCTAATCATGGAGACGACGTTTGGTCTTCCTCATTACAACTTTCCGCCGGCTGCAAAAACGATTGCACGCATTCTTGAATTCTGCCGTTCCACCCTGGCGGAGGGCTCTGTGCCCGTGCTTCTCGGATACTCTCTTGGCAAGGCTCAGGAAATCCTGGCTGCACTGACGGGCGCTGAACTACCCGTAATGCTGCACGGTTCTATCTGGCAGATGACTCGTCTCTATGAGGAACTCGGAGCGGCTTTCCCGCCTTATGAGCGTTTTGAGCCTGAGCAAATTGCGGGACATGTCCTGATCTGTCCCCCCATGTCGAAGAATTCTGCGATGCTGGAAAAGATCGCGGAAAAGAAAGTTGCGATGATCACGGGCTGGGGTCTCGATGAGGGAGCAGTCTATCGATACGGATGCGATACTGTCTTTCCCCTCTCCGACCATGCTGATTATGGCGAACTGATGGAGATGGTCGATCTCGTGAAGCCTTCCCGTGTCTTAACCCTGCATGGCTATGCCGATCAATTCGCCTTGGACCTACGGCGTCGTGGCATCGACGCCTGGTCGCTCACCGGCGGAAATCAACTCGAGTTCGGGCTCTGAGCGAGCGGTTGGTGGACCCCTCACTTTCGGATCCTTATCAGGATCGCAATATCTTCTCTACACGCGCAGCATCCGCGGGCGTATCAACCCCAAAGCCGCGATGGGAGGTCATGACTACACGAATTGGTATGCCGTTCTCCAGGGCGCGGAGTTGTTCGAGTTTCTCGCACTGCTCGAGGGGGGTTGGGGTGAAGCGGACCAATTTTCGCAACACGTCCCTGCGGTATCCATAGATGCCGAGATGGAGCAGCGGTGCTACAGCGCTTGCCTTGTCCTTAGCATCGCGCTGATACGGAATTCTGCTCCGTGAAAAATAGAGTGCTTCGTCATGCCGTCCCATCACTACCTTTACGCAGTTAGGATCATCGGCTTCCTGGGGATCGGTGAAGGGGGTCGCCGCGGTGATCATACCAATCTTCGGATCGCGCTTCAGAGTCTTGGCCAATAAAGATATCAGGAGTGGATCGATCATCGGCTCATCACCCTGAACATTAATGAAGTGCGTCGCTTCCTTGAGTCGCACTGCTACTTCGGCAATCCGGTCAGTGCCACTCGGATGATCGGGCGATGTCATTACGACATCGGCTCCAAAATTGAGCGCCGCCTCGGCAATCCGGTCGTCATCGGTGGCTATCAGGACACCGGAGATCCCTTTTGCTTGGAGAGAACGTTCCCAGACATGCTGGACCAGCGGTTTTCCCGCTATCGCATGGAGGCACTTCCCTGGGAATCGCGTAGATCCCCAGCGGGCCGGGATAACGAGGGCGATTGAGGTTTTGGAGGTGATAGCACTCATGGTCAAAAAGGATTCAACGACTCAGCGATTGAAAGATTCAAAGGGCACCATCGAGCACAAGACGAACAGCCTCGGTGACGGTCGGCGCGATGAAGTCGGCCCCGCAGCCAAGATGTTCTTTTCCGTAGCCTGTCTCCACGAGAATGGTGCGCACGCCCGCGTTCCGGCCGCACTCAATGTCGATCCCCTTGTCCCCGATCATGAAGGAGCGCTTGAGATCAATTCCATGCTCAGATGCCGCCTCGAGAATCATGCCGGGTGCCGGTTTGCGACGTGGTGATGGGTTGTCAGGATGGTCCGGTGCCATGTAAGAGGCCTCGACTTCCCCGTTGAGTTGGCGGAAAAGCTCCGCCTGCACGGATTCGAACTGTTCGACGGTAAAGTATCCCCTGCCGATGCCGCTCTGATTCGTGATCATAATCACGGCCCAGCCCAAGGAGCGTGCTTGAGCGAGTACTTCCGCGGCACCAGGATAGACTCTGACATCTGCGGGGTCGTGACAATGGTCGACCTCGACCATGAGCGTTCCGTCGCGGTCGACAAAGAGGGCGGGACGCAGACCTTGGGCGCCGCTCATGTTTGAGCGAGATCCCTGAAACTCGCTTCCAGTTCGGCGCGTGTGCAGATGGCGGTGCCCAGTTTTCCCACGACGATGCCTGCGGCATGGTTGGCCAGTTCGGCCGCTTCCTGAGGATTGGCTCCCGCTGTGATGCCTAGTGTGTAGAGAGAGATGGAAGTGTCACCCGCACCGGAAACGTCGAAGATTTCCCGAGCGCGTGTCGGCGTGTGGTAAGGGGGCAGCCCCTTGCGGAAGAGCATCATTCCCTGCTCGCTTAGGGTAATCAGGAGAGAGCCGGCATTCCAGCGGTTGAGAAGGATTTCACCCACCCTCATCAGGGCAGCGTCGTTTTCAACGGGATGAACAGGAGAGGAAAGTGGAATGCCTGCGGCGGCGAAGGCCTCGGAACGGTTCGGTTTGATTGTGGCAATGCCAGGCCATTCCAGGGGATTTTTGGGATTGGGATCGCAGGTAACGATCACGCCCTTGTCCCGTGCCTCTTCTAGGACGGCATCCACCAATCCTTGGTCCAGGAATCCTTTCCCGTAGTCCTCAATAAGCACGGCATCGGCCTCGCCAACCAGCTGGCGTGTCTTACTAAGGATATCCTGTCTTTCCGAACCAGGTGCCATGCGTTGTTCGCGGTCCACCCTGACGACCTGCTGGCGCTGGGCAATGATCCGAGTTTTCACGATAGTCGGGATGGAAGGATGCGTGAAGATGCCCTCAATGGATATCCCCTCGCTTCTCAGTAGCCCTGTGAGCTTTTCACCGGAGGCATCGACCCCCACTATTCCAAGCATGGTGACCGAAGCGGTAAACTCCCGAAGATTGCGTGCCACGTTTGCCGCTCCGCCGGGATAGCTGGACTCGCTCTGCACCTCCACGATGGGCACCGGTGCCTCGGGGGAGATCCTGCCCACATTTCCCCAGACAAACTCGTCCAGCATCAAGTCGCCAATAACGAGGAGTCGCTTGGCCGCTGCCTTATCAAGAATGTGTTGTAATCTTTCCCGGTCCATTACAGATTGAATCCAACCAAAAGCGTGTGAACTACGATTCGCCCATGCTCCATAGCGAGACCCCTCTCGGCGAGGGTATTTTTTCCCGATTTCCGATGAATCATCTTTTTTCAATCAGCACGGCTGTAGCCTGCTTGTTTCTAATTTCCTCGCCGATCATGAGGGCAGACACTCCTCCTAAGAAGATCTCACTTTCCGATTTTCCCGCAGCGGCTGTTGAGGAAGTGGTGGTGCCGGTACCCAGCGAAATCTTTGCCGTTCTCGACAAACTCGGCAACCCGAACTGGAAGGGTCAGCTCCGTGACGGCAAGGTTCGCACTCCGGAGGACCGTGCACGCACGGCCCTTCTTCTCGGGAATGTCATCGCCGAAGGTTTTGTGGCTGTCGAAGCCGAAGATGCTGAGCGCGTGAAGGAACTTGGTCGCCAAGTTCTGACGCTCGCGGAAGCTATCAATGTCCGCAAGTCGGTCATTGCTCGGAGCAAGAGCATCACCGACAAGGCCGATCAGCGGGATTGGCGAGGTGTCCGCGCTGAGTTTGACGGAGCCCTTCAGGATGTCCGTGGCGCCATGCAGGAACTCAACGATCAGGATCTTTCTCAGTTGGTAAGTCTGGGTGGATGGCTCCGGGGTACCGAGGTGCTCACCTCGATCGTGGGTGGCGGATTCTCCAAGGACGGCACAGAACTTCTTCATCAGCCCGAGTTGGTGAATTATTTCGACCGCTGCATTGGTTCCATGGGAGGACGCCTTCGCAAGAACCCTCTGGTTGCCAGCATTCGGGATGTGCTGAGGAAAATCGGACCTATTGTAAATGAGGGGGGCGATAAAATCACCCCGGAACAGGTCAAATCAATCCATGATCTCACTCATGGCGTGAACCAGCAAATCGTCGAAGGGACCACAGGAAACTGATCATGAACTTCCTTCCTTTCAGTGGATTTGGTACGCTGACCCAGCGATTTTTTGTCGTGGCGATGATGATCGCCGCTTGGTCACCCTGCTTGGTGCGTGCCACGGTGGACGATGCCCTCTCTTTCGCCTATGAGGCGGCTCTACCCTATTATAAACAGGGATACTCCATTCGTAAGGATGCCTGGGGCGGCGACCTCGGGGTTCGAGACAAAAAGGCTGTCAGTTCGCAACTCTTCAAGGGAAATAATTATTGGTTCCTGATGGCCTCCGATGTGAAGGGAGCGACCCTTTCCGTTCACATTTACGACGACAACGGCAATCTTGTTGATGCCGAAAGCTGGCAGAAGGGACGTTTTGCCGGAGCAAGAGTCAGCCCGAAGGCAACGGGAACATTTTTTGCCATCGTCCAGATCCTCAAGTCCCCCGAGGATCGCACTCCGTGGGCGTTGGTTTACGGCTATAAGTAGCCGTCGTCGTTGAAGAGACCATTACAGAAAAGAAAGCAGGGTACTGCCCGCAATCCGAAGAAGGCGTCAGCTTTCGCGGAAGAGGTTACTTTGGAATTCGACAATGCCCGTGCCCTGCAAGCTCTGTACGGCGGCGATGAAAAATTGCTTCGACTCATGGAGAGTACTTTTGGTGTTCGCATCACAAGCCGTGACGGGTGGCTGAAGATTCAGGGTGATGAAAAATCCGTGACCAAGGCCCGGCACGTGATCGCTGAACTACGCCGGGTCGTTTCCTTGGGGGGAGTGATCGGACGGGATGAGTTTCTGTTCGCCCTCGAGCATTCCGAGCCTTCAGTGTCCACTCCTGCTAACCCGGGTCCAGATGGTTGCTCACCGCTTTCTACTCCTTCTCCTCTTGAAGGCCTCTATCAGGAACGGATTCAGTGTTCTCACCGCAAGCCACCCGTTGTTCCAAAGAACCTGTCCCAGCGAGATTATCTCCGTGCCATCGATACCCTTGATATCACTTTCGGTGTCGGTCCAGCTGGAACCGGAAAGACATACCTTGCCGTTGCCAAGGCCGTCGCTGCCCTCAAGGCGGAAAAAGTGAGCCGAATCATCCTCACGCGACCCGCAGTGGAGGCCGGTGAAGCCTTGGGATTCCTGCCCGGGGAGCTGCAGGAAAAGATACTACCTTATCTTCGCCCTCTCTACGATGCTCTGCACGACATGCTGGAACCTGAGGAAATCCAGCGCGCCATCGAGCGGAACATCATTGAGATCGCGCCCTTGGCCTACATGCGTGGCAGAACCCTGAACAAGGCATTCATCATCCTGGATGAGGCTCAGAATACGACCACCGAGCAGATGTTCATGTTCCTCACTCGTATCGGGATCGGTTCGAAGTGCGTGATCACGGGCGACAGGACTCAAATCGATCTTCCCAAGAACAAGCCGAGCGGTCTGATTGAGGCGATTGGCGCACTGGCAAGCACTCCGGGAATCAACTTCCATCTTTTCGGCGAAAAAGATGTCGTTCGTCACCCTCTGGTTAGGGCCATCATCACGGCCTATAAGGAGCATCGCGGACTCCAAGAGTCCCGTATTTGATTAATCATCCAATGTTCCGTTTCCTGAAAAAACAGAGGCTCGCCGCCCGAGGGATGAGTTGCGGGAAGTCACGCCTTGCCAGCAGGGAGACCATGTTCGGCATGCTTGAGGAGGGGCGTCTGCTGCGTTTTGGGATAGTCCTTGCAGCGGCAGGAATCCTTGCCCTGTTCTGCCTGTCGGGAGATGCGCGTGATCCGCTTAAGCATCTGCTATACGCTCTTCTTGTGCTTGCCCTTGCCATTGTCCAACCGGTGGTCAGCAACGATTCGTCCTTAAAGAAAAATTCCTCGCTCGCTCTTTTTCTGGGGGTGATCCTATTGCAGGTCGGGATCGGTGAGTTTCTGCAAGGCCAGGCAATCGAGGGACGTTTGGATGATCGCCTAGTCACTCTGCTGCTTCCCTACGCGTTTGCGCCTTTAATTCTTTCCGTGCTGATGGGGCCCCAGATCGGACTTTCGGCATGTCTGGTCGCCGCGCTCTGGTGGTCGGTGCTTCATGTTACGAGAGACCCAATGCTGCTTCTACTGGCCATTACCGGGGGTCTTGTTGCCGTTCTTTCCACCCTTCGGGTCCGCCGCCGATCGAGGCTTCTGAGGGCAGGTTTTTATTCAGGTATCGCCGTCTGGATCCTAGCAGTCCTTTCCGGCCTGATAGGTCCCGTCCTTTGGGATAGCCTCATCTCCACGGACTGGTGGAGTCTTGGTGTCGAAAGCGCTCTTGCCGTGGGCACGGGGATTCTTACGGCCGTTCTGGTCAGCGGTTCCCTTCCGATGATTGAGAAGCTTTTTGGGATCACCACAGAGATTTCCTGGCTTGAGATGGCGGACCTCAATCATCCCCTGCTCCGAAGACTTAGCCTCGAGGCACCCGGCACCTACCATCACTCGCTGGCGATGGCTAATCTCGCGGAGGCTTGCGCCGAGAAAGTCGGTGCTAATGCCACACTCTGCCGGGTTTCCGCCTACTTCCATGACATCGGTAAGCTGGTGAAGCCTGAGTACTTCACAGAAAACATGCCGTCCGGCGAGAATCTCCATGATGAATTAACACCCACCATGAGTGCTCTGGTCATCCTTTCCCATGTAAAGGATGGGGTCGATCTCGCTGTCCGAAACAAACTGAATCGCCGCGTGATCGATACGATCAAACAGCACCACGGCACGACTGTTGTCGAATATTTCTACCAGCGTGCGTGTCAACAGGAGAAGGATGCCCGTGCCGGAGGCTCCTTCATGAATGTTCGTCCCGAGGATATTCCGAAAGTCAGCGAGGAGAGCTACCGTTATCCCGGCCCCAAGCCTCAGACCGTGGAGGCTGTTATCATGGGGCTTGCCGATGCCGCCGAGAGTGCCTCACGGAGTCTGGAGCGACCCACTCCCCAGCGACTGGACGACCTCGTCCATGATCTCCTTCAGGACAGGATCAACGATGGTCAATATGATGAGGCTCCCGTGACCCTCTGCCAACTGCAGGAGATTGCCTCCACCCTAGTCTCCTGCCTGACAAGCATGCTTCACTCGAGAATTAGCTACCAGCGACGGGAGAAGGATCACGAACTTGTTGTTGCGGAAAACAGGTGATCCGGCAGGGGGAAGAGACGGTCGGTTGCGACCAAAATATTGAGCGGAACCTATTTCCCTTGGTCATGCGCCGCGAATGGGAGCATAAGATGTTGCTCCCGACCATTCCCCATGAGTTCCCCCGATTCCGATATTCAGGATCTGACGCCCCTATCGGCTTCCCCGACAGATGTGGCCCCGTTGGGGCATCCCTCCCCAAAACCCCTCCATGAGCGGACCGCCGCGGAGGAAGTCGGTGGCATGGATTGGGCAGCCATCGAGGCCGACACTGGGTTTACATCGCTTCTCCGCTCAAAGGCGTCTTTCGTGGTGCCGGCGACGGCTTTCTTTATGATTTATTATTTCCTCTTGCCGATCGGTGTCGGTTGGTTTCCCAAGCTGATGGAGACTCCGGTTTGGGGGGTGCTGAATGTGGCTTACTTTTTTGCCCTTTCACAATTTCTGATGGCCTGGATCCTCGCCTTCCTCTACGTCGGCGTCGCCGCGGGGTGGGACCGAGATGCCGCCCGGTTGATCGCAAAATTCCGCACGAGGTAATCCCATGATCCTTGCTGCCACCCCCGCCCCCGTGAGCCACACGGCTCTTTGGATGTTCCTGGGATTTGTCTTCGCGACCCTTCTCATCACTTACTTCAGCGCCCGCAAGTCATCGGGTGCCAGCGCCTATTTCGCGGCCGGTCGCCGCATTACCGGATGGCAGAACGGACTGGCCGTCGCGGGCGACTACATGAGTGCCGCCAGTTTTCTGGGGATCACGGGAATGATCGCCTTCAATGGCTACGACGGAT
>Ga0304729_1000663_pt1 | contig 24374 bp, 15 predicted proteins | sample C_131016_MF_Meta_FD_190475 | JGI IMG/M metagenome (GOLD analysis project Ga0304729, IMG submission 190475) | Freshwater microbial communities from Lake Croche, Canada to study carbon cycling - C_131016_MF_MetaG (v2) (version 2) | ecosystem: Environmental > Aquatic > Freshwater > Lake | place... | reverse complement strand
TTTCCATCCACAGGTGATCTATATGGTATCACAAGTTCTTCGGATGCCCAAGAGATAATCTCATCAGTACGATCAAAATAGGACATACACTTACATTCCCATGATGACCGGTAGACGATATTATTTGAATCACCCACATATTTGTTTGGGTTTTTTGGTTTAAATTTGCCAGAATAACTCATAAATAGTATATATTCAACATATTGGAAAGAAAATGGCTCAAGGTACAGCATTAAATCGTCCACCATCTATTCAAATTAGTGGAACAACAACCGGACAAACAGGTAACCAATCTTCCACACAAGGTGGTAGAAGCACTTCAGTATCTTCACCATCCTCACAAAATAAATCAAATAGTCCTCCCGCCAGTGAAGCAAATGGACCTATTGCAGACTTATATAGAAACAAATACGTTCCTACTAGTTTAAAATATCCATCAAATTTAGATAGTGATACTCGTGGACATATTATACAATTTTCAATTCGCAATACAGTTGAGAGCACGTACACAAAAGATAGAAATGACTCACAAATAACAGAAGTGAAAAATACAACTGGTTCTAAAATAGTAACCTCAAAAGGTCGTTTAAATTTTCAACCAAGAAGAGAATTGATCGATACAACTATATCATTATATATTCCAGACAATATAAGTGAAAATTATCACTCAACATATAATGATACATCAGTTGTTGATGCTGCTCAAGAAGTTGCAACTGCTCTAGGTTCTATACCTGGTATAGGTGGTATAGGTAATGCAATATCTCAAACAATAAGTGCTTTAGAAACGAGTACCGCAAAATTAGCAGGTTCAGCATTTGGTGTTGCAATCAACCCTCAAAAGCAAGTATTATTTGATGGTATTGATTTTAGAACTTTTGATTTCTCTTTCACATTTAGTCCATCATCTCGTCCAGAATCGGATACTGTTCGTGATATTATTAAAACATTTAAATATCATGCTGCTCCAAAAATTGGAAGTGGGGTGGTTGGATCATTTTTCTTTATGCCACCATCTTCATTTATCATAGAATACATTTATAATGGTGGTGCAGATGATGGAGGCAGTACAAATCAATACTTAAATAGAATTGCTGAGTGTGTTTTAGAAAATGTAAGTGTAAACTACTCACAAAATGGAATTTGGTCTGCTTTTGACGGCACTGGTGCTCCAACACAAATCACATTATCATTATCATTCAAAGAGATTGAACTTATTGATCGTAATAAGATTGATGAAGGATTCTAATGAAATATTTTCAACAATTACCTAAAATTATATACACAGATCCAAATGGAATTAAATCTGTAATTACAAATTTATTACCTAGATCCAGTGTTATCCAATCAATATTAACTGATCCGCTATTATATTACACATATGATGTTCAGGAAGGTGATACACCTGAGATTGTTGCTGATAAGTATTATGGTGATAGTTACAGATATTGGTTGGTACTCTATGCGAATCAAATGTTTGATCCTCAATGGTCTTGGCCATTAAGTTATGCACAGTTTGATGCATATATGAATAGTAAGTATCCAACAACTGATGTGTATAATACCGTCTATGTTTATCAGAAAATTATCACTAAGTATGATATAAATTCTCAAACTACCACAACAGATATTATTGTAATTGATGAATCAGACTATAATACACTGATTCCTTACTCAGTAACAGTAAATACTATAACAGGTAGAGTAGAAATTCAAGTAACTAAAAATGTACAAAGCATTTATGACTATGAATTACAAGTTAATGAAAAGAAAAGAAATATTAAAATAATCAACAGAATTTACGCAAACCAAGTTGAGACGGAATTTAAAACTTTGATGGCACAATAATATGGCAGATGATTCAATCAATGGACCTAAGGGCATATCTTTTCCCTCAGATTCAACAATACAAAAACTAGACTTAATCACATCCGATGGTAACAGGATAAATTTAAGAAAATTGATGATTGAATTCTCATATCATGAGGACATCTATAGTTTTTGTATCAATGGTTATGTTGGAGTAAATGATGCTCAGGGATTTATTGAAAATCTTCAACTCACTGGTAATGAATTTATAGAAGTAAACTTTGGTAAAATTAAAGATTCAACAAATACCGATGATCAAATATTCAGAGTATATAAAATAGGAGATAGAAATCCTTCTAGAAATATGACGAGTGAATCATATAAACTTTATTTTTGTTCTGAAGAATTCATTTTATCTGAACAAATCAAAGTCACTCAGTCATATAAAGGCCAGAAAATATCTGATATTGTTAACAATATATTAACAGACAAACTAAAAGTTAAAGACAAGATCGATATTATTGAGGATACTACAGGATTATATGATTTCATCATTCCAAGAATGAAACCATTGGAAGCCATTAGTTGGTTATCAACCTACGCTAGACCTCAAGGATTACAAGGATCAGATATGTTATTTTTTGAATCTAGATATGGATTCACATTCCGATCACTTCAATCTATGTACACTGATGATATCTATGGAACATATAAATTTCAACTTAAAAATTTAAGTAATGACTACACTCAAACTGATGATAAAGTTACTACAATTTTAGAATATGAAGTTATAAAAACATATGATGCACTTAATGAAGTATCTTCCGGTACATTTGCTAACCGATTGATTTCTATAGATCCATTAGTTCGATCATTTTATATAACCGATTTTGATTATACAAATTATGTAAATTCTTCCGATAAATTAAACAAATATCCTCCAACAAATTACTTGAAAAATAGATTAAACAAACTTCAAAATGAGAATTATGAAGGTGTTGTTAAGGTTGCAACATCCAATAAAAATGAAATAAATATACCCTACATAAAAAATAAACAAGGGGGTATTGCTAAAGATATCTTTATTGAAACTTATATTCCATATAGAACTGCTCAAATATCTTTAGCAAATTACACCACTGTAAAATTAACTATTCCAGGTGATCCTGGAATATATGTTGGTACAACTATTCAGTTTAGTTTGAACACTTTAGATTCTGGTAAACCAACAAAAGATTCAGATAGTTTCTATTCTGGAAAATACTTAGTAACAGCAGTCAGACATATAATTCAAGCAACTGGAATATTTCAAACAATTTTAGAAATATCTAAAGAAAGTGTTCAAAATGAATACGCAGCAATTGATAATAACAACCCAGCGATTAAACAGGTAACTCAATCATAATGGAAAACTTTATTGGTAAAGATGGATTTATTTGGTGGATGGGTGTAGTTGAATCAGTAGATGATCCATTAAATCTCGCTCGTGTTAAAGTTAGAATTTTTGGATGGCACACAGATAATCTTCAACAGTTATCTAAATCTGATTTACCGTGGGCGTTACCATCTTTCTCGACTAACACATCTATGACAAGTTCAGTACCTGTTGTGGGTGACTACGCATTTGGATTCTTTACTGATAGCCTGTCAGGTCAATCACCTGTTATAATTGGTGTGTTTCCTGGTATACCAGTAAATGGACCAAATACATCTAAAGGATTCTCAGAGGGTGCACATTATCCAGTTGGAGAACCTACTACTAGTAGATTATATCGCAATGAGAAGATAGAAACAACAGTAATTGGTAGAAATAACAGCAATTTAGATACTAATGTTTCGGTAGCAGATGGTACAACCTGGAGTGAACCTGCATCTAAATATGCCACAGTTCCTCCATATAATAGAGTAACTGAAACATTATCTGGTCATGTATTTGAGATGGATGATACTCCAGGTGCTGAACGCATACATTTAAGTCACCGTGCAAATACTTTCTTTGAGATTGCACCTGATGGTTCTAAAGTCACTAAAGTATATGGTAAAAATTATGAGATACTTTTGTCCGATAATAATGTTCACATTAAAGGTACTTGCAATATAACTGTTGATGGTAATGCAAATCTGAAAGTAGGTGGTAATGTTACAGGAATAGCAAACTCATGGACATTTAATGGACCACTTCAATGGAATGGAAACATCAACGTCAATGGTGGAATTACGGCAACAGGAGATGTTATTGGTGGCGGTATTAGTTTAGACCATCACACACATGATGGAGTAACAATAGGTGGTGACAATTCTGGTCCACCTCAATAAGTGTAATAAATAAGATATGGCAAATATAACTAAAGTATTCTCAGACATAGACTTAACCTTCACCAAGAAACCTGCTGGAGGTGATATTGCTTTGAGTTATGATAGTCAAGCAGTAATTCGGTCTGTTCGGAATTTGATTCAGACAAATCACTATGAAAGATTATTTAATCCTGATTTAGGTTCATCAATTAGTTCTTTGTTGTTTGAAAATATTTCACCACTGACAGGTGCAATATTAGAAAGAGAAATAAAAAATGTGATTGATAATTATGAACCTAGAGCAAAAGTTTCTAGTATTGTTGCAACACCAGATTATGATCACAATGGATATAATGTAACGATCACATTTTTTATACAGAACTTAACATCGCCAACAACAATTACAGTAATTTTACAGAGAAACAGATAATATGGCAGCCAATTCATCCGTTCAGTTTACCGAATTAGATTTTGATAATATCAAAACTAATCTTAAGACATTTCTCCAATCACAGAATACTCTTAAAGATTATAACTATGATGGTTCTGCTTTATCTGTTTTACTCGATGTTCTTGCTTACAATACACAGTATCAAGCATTCTATTTAAATCAAGTTGCAAATGAGATGTTTTTGGATTCGGCACTTCAAAGATCATCGGTAATATCACATGCTAAGTTATTGAATTATACGCCAAAATCTGCTATTGCACCTGCTGCTACAGTTAATGTCACAGTCAATCAAGTATCTGATTCATCGTTGACTTTACCTGCCTACACTAATTTTCTATCAGAATCAATTGATGGTACTAACTATAATTTCCTCACAGTAACAGATACAACAGTAAATGTTGTTGCAAACACCGCTACATTTAATAATGTGACTATCAAAGAAGGAACTTATGCAACATCAACATTTACAGTTGATTCCGCTACTAATCCAAAATACTTATTCCAAATACCTAATGCAAATGTTGATACAACAACACTTCAAGTAAGAGTTCAACAGTCAATATCAAATTCATCTTATGCTGTTTATACTGCTGCAACAAATTATTTAACACTTGGTCCATATGATAATGTGTATTTCCTTCAAGAAGGTTTGAATGGATACTATGAAATCTATTTTGGTGATGGAGTTTTAGGAAACAAACTTATAAATGGTAATGTTGTTAAAGTATCTTATATCATCACTAATGGTAATGCAGCTGCAGGTGCAAACAGTTTTGTACTTATGGATTCTGTTTCAAGATATTCAAATACTATTACAACTTCAATAACTAAAGCATCTCAAGGCGGTGATAAAGAATCTATAGATCAAATCAAATATCATGCACCTAAATCATTCTCTGCACAAAATCGTGCCGTAACTAAAAATGATTATATCACTTTGATTAATCAGAACAATTTAGGTATTCAGTTTGATGCTGTGAATGTATGGGGAGGTGAAGAGAATAATCCACCTGTATACGGTCAAGTATATGTTTGCTTGAAGCCTGCAGGTTCATATACACTTACACAAACTCAAAAACAGTTGATCATCAATCAAGTCATCAAACCAGTTTCTGTTTTGACAGTTACTCCTACGATTATTGATCCAGATTACACGTATATTCAATTGACCGTGAATGTTTTTTATGATCCTGCATTAACCACTTTATCTTCCGCACAAATTCAGAGTGGAGTTAAATCTGCAATAAGTAATTTTGCAGCATCAACATTGAATACATTTAATTCTACTTTTAATGCTTATGATCTATTATCTACAGTTCAGAAATACGATCCATCTATTATTACTAGTGAATATACAATGCAACTTCAAAAGAAGTTCTTTCCTATATTAACAAATACAGAAACTTATAATCTATACTATAACACTCCACTCGAAAGAGGAATATTGTTAAGCGGTGTGAACAGTTTTCCAGCAATGCAATTTAGAAGTCTCTCAAATTTAGCAAACATTATTGAAGGTGTATACATTCAAGAAATTCCAGAGACAACAAATGGTATTGCTTCAATCTCAGTGACTAATCCAGGACATAGTTATACTGCTACTCCAAAAGTGACGATACTAGGAGATGGTACAGGTGCCACTGCTCATGCAGTTATTGTAAATGGAAGTATTAGAAACATAGTCGTAGATACACCAGGATCAGGTTACACTGCGGCAATCGTAACTATCACTAATGCTACCAATGACACAACAGGATCGCTTGGTTCGGCAACAGCGACACTCACCGGTCAATTTGGAACAATTGAGACCTATTATTACAATACAACTGGCGTAAAAACTATATTGGATTCAAAAGCAGGTACAATTGACTACACGAATGGAATAATCACTTTAAATAATTTTTCACCTTACAACATAGATAATCCATTAGGTCAACTTACCGTTTCGGTGAAACCAACAACTTCAATTATATCATCGACATATAATGGAATCATCACAGTTGATTCATTTGATCCTAATGCAATTGTTGTTAATGTTACGGCAAAGACAAGTAGATGATTCCAGATAGTCACAAAACATCCCTGCTGATACCGTCACAACTTCCTGAATTTATTCGGGATGATCCTGACTATTCACAATTTGTATTATTCTTACAAGCATATTACAAATGGATTGAAGAGAATAATAATGTAACAGATCGTGTTAAGAATATTCTTAACTATATTGATATTGATGATACATCTGATGAATTTCTAAAATATTTCTATAGCGAATTTCTTAAATATTTTCCATCACAAACTCTAGCAAACAAAACTGAAGTAGTAAAGATTGCAAAGCAACTATATCAAGCAAAAGGTACAATAGCATCTTACGAATATCTGTTTAGAGTATTATATAACTCTTCCGTAGATATATTCTATACAAAAGATGTTTTGTTAAAAGCATCTGCTGGTACTTGGTATGTACCTAGAAGTTTAAGATTATTGACACAAGATGTTAATTTTCTTCAACTATCTGATCCAAAATATGGAAGTTTAAGAATATTTGGTGAGACTTCAAAATCTATAGCCACGATTGAAAATGTTATACCTGCAGGTAACAAAACTGAAGTATTCATTTCAGATATAGAGAGATTATTTGAGTCAGGTGAATATGTTCATATAGTAGACAGTAATAATCAAACACACTTGATTAACGGAGAAGTTCTTCGTGCCAAAATTGTTGGTCAGATTTCTCAGATAAATGTCAATCCAAATTATAGAGGATTACTCTATCAGGTCAATGATCCGGTTTCGATATACGGTGGTTTATCCGCCATAAATGGTCATGGCGCAGTTGCAACAGTGGGTTCAACAACGACAGGTTCCATCCAAAATATTTTAGTTGAAAATGGTGGATTTGGATACGTATATTCAACAGCAAATAATGATCCTGGTGGTGCAAATACTTTTATTCAGTTCACTAACTTAGGTCCTGATGCAGCAACACCAATTGCATCTGTAGGAAGTCTTAATCCTAATCCAAATCTTACTGGTAATGTCACATACTTACCTATTGATTATATTGCATTAAAAGCAAATTCAAATATAATTTTAGGTAATACAAGTAATCCTGTTGCGTATAATTTTAGAGCCAATCCTTCTGCAAATATAAACACAAGACTGGCTGACGCTTTTACCTTTACATCATTTCAAACATATCCTATATCATCGGTGTTGGTTAACAATGGTGGTGGTGGAATATCATTAACTCCAGTTATTACACCTGAGACCCTATACAATACCGAAGGTGATTTAAGTCAATCAAATCTAAAAAATTACGGTATTCTTGCACCAATTCAAGTTATATCAGGTGGTACAGGTTATCAAGTAAATGATACTATAACTTTATTAGGTGGTTCTGGTTACGGTGCTAAAGGTGTTGTAACTTCAGTTGGTACAAATGGTAATATTATAAATGTACATTACATTTCTGTCAATAGTGACTCAACAATATATCCTATTGGTGGCATGGGATATAAACCAGATAGTTTACCAACTCCAATTGTAAATTCTGCTAACGGTGCAAACTCTGTACTACAAGTTACAGGTGTTCTTGGTGATGGCGCAAAATTCAATCCAACTGTTAATAGAATTGGTTCAATCACTTCAATAAAGATTAGTGATTATGGTGAAGATTATATATCTACTGCTAATATATCTCTAAAAATTCAAGACCTTATGGTAACTGGTCTAACTTTAACAAATTTACCAGTAAGTGGAGACATCGTTTATCAAGGAACAGATGTTGCTAATTCTGTATATGTAGCCACAGTTGATACGATTTTTATTGTTAATCCAAATGCAGTGGAAGAAAATGCGGTGTACTCGTTAAGAGTATTCGAGTACACTTCTAAACCTGTTTATAATCAATCAATTAGAGTATCTTCAAAAAATATATCGATGAATCTGACAAATCAGATTTCATTGGCAACTTTACAAAAAACACAACAATACTCTCAAATATCATTATCATCATCAAAGTACGATTCAGCAAATGGTATTGTAACATATGGCGATGGAACAGCAAAAGCAAGTTCAACATACTTGAATGGTTTAGTGTTGGGTGCAGGACAATATCTAGACACTTCAGGACATCCAAGTTCATTTGACGTATTACAAAGTACTCAATATAACAATTACACATACGAACTTACTGCTGGTATAGAAATTTCAAAGTATAAGACTATGTTGTTGAATCTGTTACATCCGACAGGTATGCAACTGACTGGTCGATTTGCTATAGGATCAGATAGCAATTATAATTATGGAATGATCGACTCTGAAGAATCTGGACATTCTCTTCCATACTATACATCAAATACTCTATCATATATTACAATGGTTCCTCCTGGAACTGAAATATTAATCGATTCTGGTTTTGTTACTGATTCTGTATTTCAACAGTTTGATTTTGGTTATGAGAATGATCCAGTTTTAGAAATGATTGATTATCAAACAAATGACGAATGGTTCTCTATACCAAACGATGGATCATTTGCAGCAGCAAATACAGTATACTTTGAAAGTTTAAATGGTGCAAACTTAGCAAACTTTATATCAACAGATAGTACTATTCAATTTACAACAGGTTATGGTGATATAGTCTATTCCGATGTTAATTTTGTAAATTATGTTGATAATTATATCACATTGAAAGATTATACTTGGTTAACTTATTCAAATGTTGCTATAGTTTCTGGAAATGCTAATAGTAACATCATAAATATAGTATCACTAACTGGAAATTATGATTATTATAATGGTGGAAACTATACAAATCCTGCACATAAACTAGTGGATGTAGTTCGTGTGGGTGATAGTGTTTTATTACCAAATAATATAGCTATCGTTGTTAATAATGTTGATTATAACTTAAATAAAATATACTTGGATTCTAAGTTAGCAAATACTGTGAATAATGCTTCAATGACTATAGGTAGAACTTACAGTACATCAAATGTTCAAATATTTAATCCTGTTATACCTCAATATATACCAGAGATTATAACCGATAGTGGAATAACATTAACAACGGAAGACGGAAAAATAATATTGGAATAATATATGTCAACGATTAAAATTTCACAACTACCACAAATTTCACAGATAGCAAATCTATCTTCAAATACTTCAAATACTTATTTTGTTGCTGCGGAAGTTGTTGCTAATGTTACCGGTAAAATATCAGCGAGTGAACTTGCAAGTTCTTTGTATGTAAATAATCCACTACCGCTTGGTGGTAATATTATTTTCCGTGATGGTACAATTCAAAATACAGCAGCATCATCAAATTCATATTCAAATGCAGCATTCTCTACTGCAAATTTAGCATTATCCAGTGCAAACTCGGCTTCAAGATATGCAAACTCTGCGATATCACTAGCTCAAGCATCTTACAATTTTGCAAACACAATCAGTGGTGGAAGTGCGGTTGATAATGTTGCAAGAGTATATGCTAACTCGGCGTATGATCAAGCCAATACGGCAACTAATAATGCTGCTTCAGCATCACTCTATGCTAACTCTGGTATCTCTTTAGGTCAAGTAGTATTTAACTCTGCAAATTCTGCAAGTAATTATGCAAACTCAGGAATCACACTAGCACAGGCTTCGTATGACAGTGGAAATGCGATCCAGTCAAATCTTACGAATACAAATACAATTCTTCAAAGTGCATATAATACTGCAAATAGTGCCGGATTATATGCTAACTCTGGTATCACATTAGCTCAAGCATCGTTCAATCAATTAAATGTTACTTCAAACTTTGCAAACACATTATACAGTGCAAATGGTGGAGTAATAACTGGTGATATGAATGTTACAGGAAATGTAACTGTTAACGGTACATATTTCTATGCAAACACTTCAGGTTTCTATGTTGGAACAAATCAAATTGTTTTGAACAATAGTGTTAATGGAATAACTCCTGCACAGAATGTTGGATTACTTGTTCATCGTGGAGCATACCAAGAAAGAGGTCTATTTTGGAGCGAATTAGGTCAAAATTGGATATTTACAACTGATGGTGTTAATTATGGTATTATTGCGAATACCAGCTCAGTGAGTTCGGCATTAACTGTTGCACAGTCAGCATACGATGCAGCAAATACAATAGCAAGTACTACGGTTGTCGATATAACTGCTAGATCAGTAGCAAACGCAGCATACAATCAAGCAAATACTGCAACAAATAATGCAGATTCGGCATCACTTTATGCCAACTCTGGTATCACACTAGCACAAGCAGTTTATAATCAAAGTAATAGTGTTGCACCTATTGCAAACACAGCTTTGAATAATGCAGCATCGGCATCTCAATATGCTAATACTGGAATAACTTTAGCACAAGCATCTTATAATGCACAAAATAGTACAGCGGCCGTTGCAAATACTAAGTTCTCAAGTTCTGGTGGTACAGTTTCTGGATCAGTATCTATTACTAGTGACTTGACAGTATCTGGAAATCTATTAATTAATGGTAATACGACTACCATCAGTTCATCTCAATTAGTCGTTAATGATCCTTTGATTTATCTCGGTATCGGCAACTATGTAAGTGATACTTTAGATATTGGTTTCATTGGACATTATAATAATTCTGGTAATGCACATTCTGGTCTGATTCGTGATCCAAATCTCAAAGAATATATTTTCTTCCAAGGTTATATTCCAGAAGTTGAATCTAATAATATTATCAATATTGCTGATCCATCATTTGCTTATGCAAACGTATACGCAAGTTATTTCAAAGGTAATGTGATTGCAAACGGTGTCAATCTAGGTACATATGTTCAGTCAGTATACAATCAATCAAACTCAGTTGCTATAGTTGCAAACACAGCAAACAATACGGCAGTTAGTGCTGGAATATATGCCAACTCTGGTATCACACTTGCTCAAACTGCTTATGATCAAAGTAATGGTGTTGCAATCATTGCAAATACTGCGGTGGCAAATGCAAATGGTGCTAGTAATTATGCCAATACTGGAATATCTCTAGCACAGGCAGCATTCAATAGAGCGAATGTAATCCAAGGCGGATCATTTTAATAGAATAAAATTATGGCATACAAAAATATAATCACATATGGCTCACTCGTATCTCAGGTAATACAAGATTACTATTCACCTGTTTCGACTGTGAGTGGTAAACAGTTGACATCACACTATGCATTTCTTTCTAGAGTTGATCCATGGGTGAATGATTCATATCCTGATCAACCTACACAAGACCAGCAGTACATCAAAAGTGTATTTGCAAATATGTTTGTTGCAAAACAAATTACTTCAAATCATATTTCTCCAGTAATTCAAAGAGTGGACTGGACAACAGGTATTGTTTATGATTACTATCAAGACAATATTGATATGTTTATCAAAGATAGTAATGGATTTCTAATTCGGAAATTTTATGTAAGAAATACTTACGATCAAGTATTCAAGTGTCTTTGGAACAATAATGGAAGTGTTTCTACTGTTATGCCTATGTTTCAACCAGGTAGTTATGAAACAAATAATATCTATACAGGTGGAGATGGTTACAAGTGGAAGTACATGTATACTATAGATTTGTTAAGTAAGAGAAACTTCTTAGATATAAATTGGATGCCAGTGCCTATCGGTACAATCACTTCACCAAATCCGAATACATCAAGTGCAGGATGGGGAGATGTTGAAGTAATCAATGTCACAAATGGTGGATCAGGATATGATGCATCAAATACAATTATTCAAGTTTTTGTAACTGGTGCAAATTCTTTCCCTGCTTCGGCAAATGCATATGTAACAAATGGTGCTATAACTGATATTGTAGTTTCTAATCCAGGTAAAAATTATACGTCAGCAAATGTTACTATTAATGTATCAACTACAGCAAATCTTGTACCAACTGGAACAGGAGCAACAGCAATAGCACCAGTATCCCCTGTTGGAGGACATGGTTACAATCCTATATCTGAGTTGGGAACAAGTCATGTGATGTATTCTGTAGAATTTAATGGTTCAGAAAGTGGTGTTATTCCAACTGATATTGACTATCATCAAATTGGAATATTGGTTAGTCCAATTTCATATTCATCAAATACTTCAGCAAACGGTCAAATATATAATACTTCAACACAATTTACTGTTGCTCAAGGATTTGGATTATATACTAACGATGAAATTGTATATCAAGGAACATCACTTGCAACTGCCTCATTTACTGCAAAAGTTTTAAGTTATGACGATGGATCGGGTATAATTAAACTAATAAATACAGTAGGTATTCCTACCACTAGTGCTTCAGTTTATGGTAATACGTCCAAAACTACAAGAACACTACTTTCGTATAACAATCCTGATTTGATTCCATACTCTGGACATATTGCATATATAGAAAACAGATCAGGTATTCAAAGAAGTGTTGACGGTATAGAACAATTTAGAATTGTTTTACAATATTGATTAAGGAACAAAATGACTATTAATTTCAATGTATCACCATACTACGATGATTTTGATGCAACTAAGAACTTTCATAGAATTCTGTTTCAACCAGGATATGCGGTTCAGGCTCGTGAGTTAACTCAGTCTCAGACAATTCTTCAAAATCAAATTACTAATTTTGCTGACAATATCTTCAAGCAAAATACTCCTATTTCTGGTGGTCAAGTCACAACGAATCTAAACTGTAATTACATTAAACTTCAGTCAACATTTGGTAACACATCTATTGATGTTAGCAAGTTTCTAAATCAAAATATTACTGACGCTACAGGTACAGTTTTAGCTAAAGTCATTCAAGTTGCACAAGCGACTGGAACAAACGCAACAAGTGATCCTCCAACTTTAGTCGTTTCATATCAAACAGGTAGTCAATTTACCAGTAATTCAACCATTTATGTTATAGGTAAGCCTACTTTAACAGCAAATACTATACTTACAAATTCAACTGGTCCTTCTTCAGTTGCATCGATTGCTTCTGGTGTATTTTATGTGCTTGGTAATTTTGTTCAAGTTAATCCAACAACGATTATCTTAGACAAGTACGACAATAAGCCAACATTAAGATTAGGCTTAACGATCACTGAAACTATCATTGACTATATTAATGATTCATCTCTTCTTGATCCTGCTATTGGTGCATCAAACTATCAAGCACCTGGCGCTAACAGATATCAAATTAATTTACAATTAGATACTCGCCTTGTTACATTAGGTGACGATAGTGATTTTATTGAATTAATTAGATATGATAACGGAGTAGTTAGTAAACTTGTTGATGGTACGGTCTATAATGTCATTGATGATTATTTTGCCAAAAGAGATTACGAAACAAATGGTGACTATGTTGTAAATGATTTCAAATTAACTCCAAAAACAACATCCGTTACTGTTGATCCTCAAGCAAACACCTATACATTAAGTGTCAGTAAAGGTTTAGCATACGTACATGGATATAGATTAGAAAATAAATCACCAGTTGATTTGATTGCACCAAGAGCAAGAACTACTGCATCTCAAAATAATAATCCAGTTTACATAAATTATGGTGCATATTTTTATGTTGATACTCTTCGTGGTGCAAATGGTCGTTTCTTTGATGTGACTACAACACAACCAATTGATTTACATTGTGTTCCAACTCAAAACATAATTTTAAGTTCAGCCAACACATATAACTCAACTTTAGTTGCATCTGGATATATTAGAAATTTAGCATATGATCATTTTGTCGATGAATCAAATACCGCAACTTATGTGTATAAAGCATATGTAAACGACTTACAAAATCAAGTTCCTTCTGCAAACGTAGTTGCAGCAACAGCAAATACTGTTACTTTACCATCATCTTACTCTCCTGTAAATAATGCATATGTTGGTGTGAACATCAGTATCACTAAAGGTACAGATGCTGGAGACTTTAGAACAATTGTATCATACAATGGCTCAACTAAAGTTGCTACACTTAATCAAAATTGGTCAGCAATTCCAGATACATCATCAATATTTGCTTTGAATTTTGATACTAAAGATATTGAATCTATCGTATCTGTAGATAAAACTACATCATCAGGTGGCTCAGTCTACACTATACAATCTACCTCAAATATTAATCCTGAAAGTAAATCAAATGGATTATCAAGCGGTCAGACTATCATAGAAAATCCAAGTACTCCTGAATTAATTTTCCCTATTGGAAATCCATATGTTGCATCATTAAGTGGAACAACATATTTGACTCAACAGTTATGGAGAAGTGTTTCGTTTAACCAGTCTGCTAACAATTCTATATCAGCAACACTAAACTATAACGATACAACTATTCGACATATTGGTCAGCCAAACTCCAGTTTAAGTTCAAGTTTAGTTAAACAAAACTTTATTATTGTTGTTACCAATAAAGGAACAAATTCATCAATTAATGTTGGTGATATTATTCCATGGGGCACATCTGCAAATCCATCAAGAACAATTTCATTAAACTCTGATGGATCTTCAGTAACACTCTCTGCAACTGATGGCATCTTGTCAAACTTTACCGCAACAGTATTTGAAAAAGTTGATGTAACAAATGCAGATAATACCAGCCTTATCTTAAAAAGTAAAAACTTAATTCAAGCAAGTACGAATATAATCAATACCTCAGGTACTCAAGTCAACACATATACGTTTGTTGACAATTCTCAATTAACGTCAACTGGTCAAGTTTATATTCAGAATGGTGGTATAGTTCCTTCTGGAAATAAACAAAGTTTATACTTAGCAGATGTAAAAGGTATTGTAAAGATTATTGATACTGGAAGTCCATCCACAGTTCCTACATTGAGTATGTTGACTACTCCAATATATGATGTAACGAATAATTTTACTTTTGATAACGGTCAAAAAGATTCTTATTATGATCACGCATCTATAACATTAAAACCAGGAGCACCTGCAGTTAAAGGAAATCTATTAGTATTTCTAAATTATTATCAGCACACTGGTGGTGATGGATATTTCACATTAGCATCTTATGTTGGATCAGGTTCATCTTTACCAGATAACTATAGTCAAATTAATTCTTACACAAGTAAGCATGGTGTATCCTATCAGCTTCGTGATTGTATTGATTTTAGACCTGTAAGACAAAATGCACAATCTAATTTTACTTTTAGATATTCTGGAAGTGCAGGTAATCCAAATCAAGGATTATTGATACCAGAAGATTTAACATTGTTTACTGGAAACTACTCATATTATTTGGGTCGTATTGATAAATTAATATTCAGTAAAGATAATTCTTTAAGTCTTATTCAAGGTTCTCCATCATTATATCCTATTGCACCTTCAGAGCCTGATGGTTCTTTAGTTCTTGCAACATTAACTCACGATCCTTATACTGGATTCTTACCTGCTGAAGCACCTGCAGGAACTTTATCTAATCTTTCTATCATTCCAAGTAAACACAAACGATATACCATGCAAGACATTGCAGGTTTAGATAATAGAATTACTAATGTTGAATATTATACATCATTGAATCAATTAGAACAAAGTGCAAGTTCACTTCAAATCTCCGATGCGTATGGATTGAATAGATTTAAGAACGGTATCATGACGGATAACTTCTCAGATTATTCTACCGCAGATACTTATAGTTCAGACTATTCTGCATGTATTGATACTTTACGCAGACAGATGACTGCTTCACAGAATGTTCAAAACTTTCCATTGAAATCACTTTCACTTGCATATAATATGGGACTGCTATCTGCATCTTCATTATCTAATTTAGGATATGCAATCAATACTGATGGTTTAATAAACTATTTTAGTTTACCTTACACTTCAGCTAACGCAATCGTTCAGAGATATGCCTCAAGAGATGTTAATGTTAATCCATTTTCAATAAGTTTAACTCAAGGTACTGTATCATTAACTCCAAATGTAGATAATTGGGTAGATAATAAGACATCTCCAGCATTGTTAATTACTGATCCAAATCTGCAAGTATTCCAATCAACACCTGGAGCTTTGAATGTTCTTCAAGTGGGTAATTGGCAAGCAGTTTCAGGAACATCATCATCAACATCAAAATCAGTTGAGAATCATGGTACTCTTCCTCCTGGTCAAAGTCCATTTGGATCATCAATTGGTTACACTGCAACAACTACTGCAACAACTACAAACCTACAACAAAATAATATTGTAGGTGCGTATACAAATATTGGCAACACGTATTCACTTAATAATGGTTACATAACAAACATATCTATTCTTCCATATATTCAAGCACAAAGAGTTGTTATTAGTTCATCTGGAATGTTAGCAAATTCAAAATACGTAAACTGTTATTTTGATGGCATCAGAGTTAATAATTATATCCGTAGATTGAATACAGTTGAAGTGACTAACGTATCTGGAACATTCAAAGTTAATGATACAATAGGATATATGAATGGAAGTACTTTTGTACAACAGGCTTGGATTGTTGGGATATATCATTATCCAAACAGCACAAATGTTAGATTATATTTGGGTGCCGATGGTGGTACCGATCAATATACATCGACTGGTATAACTGGAAATATTCAAACTGGAAGATTTGATACATATGGTGCATACGTATCGTCAACTGCATCAGGTACAATTGCATCAAATAGTTATTATAGTGGAAGAGTCAAAGCAGTAGATCATGTAAATAACACAGTAACTTTATTTGGTTTAGCACCAAGTGTTGATAACTATTATAGTAATGTTGTTAATGGTACGAGTAATACTATGTACATTGTACAATCATCATTACCATCTGATAATGGATTTCAAACAAATATTACTGGATATGTTGGTTCAACAAGAACTGCAACAGTTTCAAGCACTGCTGGAATTTCTGTAGGTGATTTGTTATCTATTGGACCAGGACAAGGACCTTTCACAACAGACGAAGATGGTTCATTCTACGCTCTTTTCTGGATGCCAGGTGGAAAATTCCATACTGGTCAAAGAACACTTAGAGTAGATAATAGTGTATCAGGTAATCCAAATACTGCAACTACTTTTGCCGAAGGTACTTTCTATGCAGAAGGTCTACAAACGACTTCACAGAGTATTGATTTTTCTGCATCTCCTGCAGGCGCAAAAGATACATTTACACAGACAAATAATCAAACTGTTAGTAACACGATAACAAATTATACACCTTATGATCCTGTGGCTCAATCATTTATCGTATACAAAGACAAATATCCAAATGGTTTATTCTTGAGATCAATAAAAGTATTCTTCTTACAGAAACCAACTGATACCTCTATACCAGTTAAACTGTCTATAGTAAACACAATAAATGGTTATCCAAGTGGTGATACATTAGATTATTCTGTTGTCACATTAAAAGCAAGTCAAGTAAATACAAGTGTTGCTCCACAATACTTGGATCCAACAGCGTATACTGAATTTGTGTTTAGTGCTCCTGTGTATATTCAACCTGAAGTGTTGTATGCATTTATCGTACACTCATCATCTAATGAATACGTATTATGGTCATGTTCTGGTGGTGATCCAGCTAAACCTTCTTCAGTTAAGAACTTACCTACAGATCCAGCACCAACAACCGTAAGTAAGATTAGTGGAGCACCTTATGTTGGCGGATTATTCTTATCTCAGAATTCACAGACATGGACAGCAGATCAAAATCAAAGTTTGATGTTTGTGGCTGATAGATGTAAGTTTAACATAAATGCAAGTCCTACAATTCCTTTTGTTGTTCCAACAAAATTACCACAACGTACTATTGTAGACGAAAGAATTGATTATTTCTTAAATGCAAATAATGTTTCAAATACAGTATCTTTCATTTCAAATACCGATATTCCAGTTGATGCATTTAATGTAACTACTACTGACTTTACTCCGTCAACAACTTCTATTAAATATTCTTATAATGCAACTTTATTAAATGGAACTGCGGCTGGTACGACTTATATTAATCCAGGCAAATTTGGTACCGCAACAAATGATGATATCTATTTGACTGATGGTCAAGGTGAAAGATTGTTAGTTGCAAACTCAAATTCATCTTTCACACTTTATGCAACATTATCATCTAACGATGATGCGGTTAGTCCAATCATTTCAGACTCTGGATTATCTACATACGCAATTAAGTGGGGTATCAACAATTGCGAATTATCTAGTAATACAATTGTACTTTCAAGTGGTGGTACTGGATATAATGTTAGTACAACTACTGTGAGTATTTCATCACCAACAGCACCTACTGGTGGAGTACAAGCACAAGCTACTGCTAATATTGCAAACGGCGTCATTCAAAGTATTAATTTCACAAACTATGGTACTGGTTATGTGACCACACCAACAATCACAATTAATGATCCAACAACTCGTGGTGGAAATTCAAATGCAGTTGTGAGTATCACCGGTGAAACAAGTTCACATGGTGGAAATGCCGCATCAAAATACTTAAGTAAGAAAGTAGTATTAGCAGCAGGAAATGATTCCGGTGATTTGAATGTTTATATCACTGCATATCGTCCAGTCAATACTGATATTCTTGTTTACTATAAGATTTTGAATAGAAATGATACGCAAAAGTTTGATGACGGATCATGGCAGTTAATGACGATGATCAATAACTCTCAAACACTATTCTCAACAGGTAGAACAGACTTACATGAGTATAGTTTTGCACCAGGAAATGCCAATGCGGATCAAGGTTATGTAACGTATACAAGCACTAATGGTCAAACTTATACTTCATTCAGTCAGTTTGCTATTAAGATTGTTTTAACATCGGCTGATCATACGTTTACACCATTCTTGAATGATCTACGTGTGATTGCGTTACCATCTAATACTAATACATCGGTGTGATTATGATGATACCTATTCCTGGAACAAAACTGATGCGTGATACCGAATCTATGGCATTGATTAATACAGATAACACTGGATTACAACAGTATTACGAGAAAAGAAATAGACTTGCTGCTGAGAAAGATCAAATAAATAATCTTAAATCAGAAGTAATCGATTTGAAAAAAGATGTGAATGATATCAAACAGTTACTGAATCAAATATTGGAAAAAGTATAATGGCAAACACAATATCACTTTTAAGTTACGCAAATACTTTTGGCGATTGGATTATTACAACTAATAATCTTGTACAAGAAAATAATCAATTTGTTGCAAACACTTATCATAAGCCAACAGGAACTTTATTTCTAGATGATCCAGTTTTAGGACTTGAAGTTGCAAGTAATGCTATTGTTTCAGGAAGACTACAGGTTCAAGGTATAGGATCGGCATCATACGTTCAAAACACACTTCAAGTTGATGGAACAATTTATGCAAATAATGTAACTGTTAGTAATAATTTTATTATCAATGGTGCAACTTCATATAATTCAAACAATTTTACTTTGAATGCAAATAATACTATAGGTACAAATAGTAGTGTTTCTGTTCGGAGAGGTAATAATACAAGTGCTAGTTTAAGATGGAATGAACCTGCAAAGTATTGGGATATTTTAGATATAACAAATGGTAATTATTATCAAGTAGTGACAACTGAGTTTATTTCAAATGATGTAAATTCTACAAGTACCACTACAATTCCATCATCAAATATCTTAAACAGTGTATATAATATAGCATTAACTGCGTACAATAAAGCAACTAATATAAGTTCTTCTACTCTTGGTGTGGTAAATGGTGATATTACTTCAAGTACTTTTACTACAAATTCCATAACACAAACAATAGTTGATTCATTTCCAATATCAACTTATAGATCAGCAAAGTATCAAGTTCAAATGACATCAGGTACAAAGTACCATATAATTGAATTACATCTAGTTCATAATGGTACGACTGTTTTTATGTCACAATATGGTGAAATATTTACCGCAACATCTTTAGGTATATTTGATGCAAATATTGCAAACGGAAATGTTAATTTATTGTTTATTGCATCAAATCCTGTAACAACTATAAAGTTAATTAGATCAGAAATTTATATTTAACAAATAAATATTACCAATAGATGAAAATAATTGAGGAAAGTTAAGAATGCCTTCAGCAAATACAAATCCATTTGTAATAAAAAATGGTTTAACAGTTGGAACAAATCAGGTAATTAATTCAAATGGAATTTGGGTAGGTCCAAACTCAGGTCTTGTTGGACCACAAGGACCACAAGGACCAGGTGGGCCCGCAGGTCCAAAAGGTGATAGAGGCGATCAAGGACCAGGAGGACCAGGTGGGCCCGCAGGTCCAAAAGGTGATAGAGGCGATCAAGGACCAGGAGGACCAGCAGGACCAGCAGGAACATTTTCAGCAGATCAATCACTTAACTCATTAGGCGTTGGTACAGGAGCAACAGGATCAACCGGTAGCATTGTTGCAACAGGTAATATTACAGCATTCTATTCTGATGATAGATTGAAAAGAAGATTAGGTATTATTGAAAATGCTTTAGAGAAAGTGTGTAGTCTAACAGGATTTTACTATGAAGCAAATAAGACAGCGCAAGATTTAGGATATCCAGTTAAGAAAGATGTTGGATTGTCAGCACAAGATGTTCAAAAGATATTACCTGAAGTTGTTGTTCCTGCGCCAATAGACGATAAATATCTAACGATTCATTACGAGAGGATCATTCCACTTTTAGTTGAATCCATTAAAGAACTTAAATCTGAAATTGATCGGTTAAAAAAGTAAAAAAATATATGGCCACACAAGTACAATTTAGAAGAGGCACTACTGCACAAACAGCATTGTTCACTGGAGTATCTGGTGAGATTGTTGTTGATACTACGCTTAATACTATTTCAGTTCAAGATGGAAGTACTCAAGGTGGAACATATCTTGCAAAACAAATTGATCTTACAACTGGATTAAATCGTGTAGCATCAAATACTGCTAATGTCAGTTTAGTTGCCAATGCTGCATATTTACAAGCAAATACTGCAACCACTATCGGAAGTTATGCTTATAATACAGCCAATTCTTCATTAACACTATCAACTACAGCACTAAGTCAAAGTAATATTGCATTATTAAATGCAAATACTGCTTTATCAAATATTATATACATCAAAGGCGTAGATGTAACTCAAAATACTAATATTGTTGTTGCAACAAATTTAGCACAGGCAGCATTTGATAGAGCAAACACTATTCCTACAAGTAATAGTTATACAAATGTTATTATTTTAGCGCAAGCAGCATTCAATGCAGCAAACAGTGCATCACATTATGCAAATAGTGTATTTGGTGGATCATTTTAAAATGTCTACTATTATAAATAATCAATGATAGATAGGATATAACCATGCCAGCCGCATATGCAAATCTGTATATAGAACAAAACTCTGATTTTGCAGCATCTATTACAATCGATGACGTATATCAAAATCTTTATGATTTGAATTTCTTTACCGCAAATAGTCAAGTGCGGTCTTCATATTATTCTTCAAACGCTGCTGCCATTTTTTCCACACATATTAATGTTCCTCATAGTACTTTGACATTAGAATTGGATGCAAATACGACAGCAAACCTTGCTCCAGGTCGTTATGTATATGATACGATTCTTATTAATACTAACACTAGTGAAAGAATAAGAATCCTTGAAGGTATTATAGATGTTTCACCTTGTGTTTCAAGATAATATACAATAAAAAAAGAGATCGTTAAATGGCAAATCCTCTGTATCAGAGAATATCCGTATCTATAGGTAGCATGACTACTCCTAGAGTGAGTGCTATTAGTTATGGAAGATCGGCCATTAAAGAAGCACCAGACTTTAATCCTACCGGGTTAGTCAACAATGATGTTATTGTATATGATGCAACAAATCACACATTTGAGGGTAGAAGTCCTGACATTCTTTCTGCCAATTTAACTATTTCAGGTGCAAATGATTTGAACTTTCCAACATTTGCGAATGGTTATGTTATGGTTTATAATGCAAATACAAGCACTTTCTTTGGTGAATCTCCAAGTGTTTTTGCACAAACAATCCAAACAAACTTAGATGCAGGATACTTCTAAAATGTCAAATACACATATTCAAATATTAAGATCAAGAAATATTCCAGCACCATTAAATCTAGTTGATGGTGAGTTAGCATATTCTTTTGTTTCAAATACACTATTCATTGGCGCTGCCACATACACTGGCGCAAATAATATTCTTAAAGTTGGTGGACAATATTATACCAATATTATTGATAATGCATCTGCAAATGATACTCCAAGTACTTTAGTTATTCGTGATTCAAATGGAGTATCTAATGTTATTTTGACTTTGGTTGATGGTGGGCATTTCTAATATCATTTTTTTTATAAATAATATTCATGAGATTTTGGTTTTACCTAGGTAGTAACACATAGTATCAAATTAGTTTAATTAAACAATAATAATAACAAAAAAGGAATTAAAATGAGTACACCTTCAACAACAGTCTTAATTAAGCGTTCCACTGGTGTAGCAACACCAACTGGCCTTAAAGCTGGTGAATTAGCATATTCTTACTTGTCAAACACAATGTTCATTGGCGATAGTACTGGTACTTCAGTTGCTAATGTTGGTGGTTTGTTCTATACAAGTCAAGTTGATGCTGCTACTGCTGCTAACACTGCTTCTACAATCGTTCGCCGTGATGCTAACCAAGCATTCTTTGGTCGTTTATATGGCAATGCTAACACAGCAACAGCATTAGAGACAGCACGTAACTTTAGTATCTCTGGTAGTGACATCACAGCATCATCAGTTTCATTTGATGGTACAGGTAATGTTACATTAAATGCATCATTGGATGTAGTTCCAGGTTTAACAGCAGGCGTATACGGTGGTGCAACAACTGGCGGTTCAACAGTTCCAGTTATCACTGTTGGCGCCAACGGTCGTATTCTTGCAGTTACTACACAAAATGCTGGTTCATCATTCAATGTAACTGATGGTACATCATCAAATACAGTTTATGGTGGCACAACATTAACATTTACAGGTGTTGGTGGTGTTACAACAAATGTAAGTGGTGAGACAATCACATTTGGTACAGACAATACAGTTTTACGTTCAAATACATCATCTGTTGGTCCACAGACCATTGGTACAGATTTGAACATTACTGGTAACGTAACAATCAGTGGTACAACAACAACTGTTAACTCAACAACATCTGTTACTACAGACTCATTGTTACAGTTAGCAGCAAACAATACAACTGGTGACGTTATTGATATCGGTTTCTTCGGAAATCATGGTTCAGTTTCTGGCCCATCACATATCACTGGTCTTATCCGTGATGCAAGTACTCAAGACTATTACTTGTTTGACAATGTTGATATTACCGAGTTATCTGCTAACGTAATTACTTCAGGCGTTTTAGCAAGTAACTTAACAACATTACATGCAAATACAGTTTCACCATTAGCAACAATTACCAAAGCAACAATTACAACTGCTAACGTATCATCAGGTATGACAGTTGCTGGTGGTTTGTATGCTGATTCATTGACAATGAGTACTGGTCTTTCAGCACCATCTATCACTGATTCTGGTTTAACATCAGGTCGTTTGACATATGCTGGTACAGGTGGTTTGTTACAAGATAGTAATGCAATCACAACTGATGGTACAACATTAACAGTTGGTGGTTTAAGTACAACTGGTACAATCCATGCTGGCGGTACAACTGTTTCATCATTGACTGCTAACAACTTAACATCAACACGCATGACCTTTGCAACAACCAATGGTCAGTTGACAGATAGTTCAT
>Ga0304729_1000662_pt1 | contig 24399 bp, 15 predicted proteins | sample C_131016_MF_Meta_FD_190475 | JGI IMG/M metagenome (GOLD analysis project Ga0304729, IMG submission 190475) | Freshwater microbial communities from Lake Croche, Canada to study carbon cycling - C_131016_MF_MetaG (v2) (version 2) | ecosystem: Environmental > Aquatic > Freshwater > Lake | place... | reverse complement strand
CAAATGCTTCTAACTGAGCCTCAGGCTGTGTGGCCCACCATTCGATAGTGTTGTCATCTATTATTCGATCTTCTTGACTTTCTAGAGTTATCCTGGCATAATAATGTCTATCAAGATATCCCAGACCAAACGGATCAAAACTCTGTGCTGCTATAGTCAATATAACAGCATCATTCGTAGTTGAAAGTGTTTCTATGTCGATCATTAAGTTACTCATGCTATAATAATAGCACGACGCAACCTATATTACAAGAAAAATATTACCGTATAAGTCTTTGAATTTATTAACCGATTATCCAAGTTACAGCATGTTTTTATCCAACAACCCAGGTAATTGGGGCCGAGCCATCAACATAATTCTTAAGATCTAACAGGCACTGGGCCATCATTTCTTTAGCATCTGCCTTCATCGCAGCGCCATTTAATGATGTAGGACCTTGTGGTCCGGATATGCTCGCAAACTTTTCACGAGCATCGCCTATTATCATTTTACAGTTAGCATACATGTAATTTTTAATCCATTGCTGAATTTGAAAATCTGACAGTAAATTAACTTCGGGTTTCAAATTATACGTCCAAAGTAAAACTTCTTCGCCCGTACCTTTGGGATCACGTATCAACTGTAACTTTTTGGTAACTTGATTCCAGGTAAAATTCATATAAGCGCCAAACATACGTCCAGCTAATTTTACATATTGACTATAAAAATCATAAGTTGCCAAACCGCCCGATACATTAAAATTCATCAGGTAAACATTAAGTGTGGCTTGGCTAAACGGATCAAAATTTGAAGCATAAGGTCCAGTTGAATCGCCGAATGTTCTACGGAAAATCTGTCTAACTTGTATGATTTCTTGGGGTAAATCATAGATATTTACATTTTCTACTAGCTCCATGAAGATGTAGCTCTCTTCGTAGGCATTTTGCGCCCGCTGACGATAAGTCCCTATAGTATTACGATAAGCTGACTCATAATGACTAGCATCTAATTCAACATCGATTATCTCATCTGCTAGTTGTAGACGGACATATTCGATTAAATTTTGTTTTAGTGTTTCTAGAGTGGATTGGGTTTCTAATGCCATGTGTAAGGACTCTCCATCCTTATATTTAGCTTATCACCATGCTTTCAATATCAATAAGTCATCATTACCACGCCCATTCCATTTTACTTCAGTGGCTTTGATGTCTTTAAATGCTTTGCGCATAGCCGGCTTGCCGCCCGCTAATAGCAGCTTTAACTGTTCAGCGGGTTTTCTCAAAGTTTTAGACACAGTACGTAGTGTGTCGAATCCCACGATAGCAGATCCTTTGACAGTAAAAGTACCCACATGACTATCGGCTGCGACGTAAATCAGTTTGCGTTTAGCAGAATCAAATAAGAATGCTTCGGCAGCTTCGACTAATTTAGTGACAGGCTCTGACTTAAGTTCTAGCTCTTTAAATTCTTTAAGATAACGAAATTTAGCAGTTAATTTTTCCGGACTAATCGCTTTCCTTGCTCGTGGTTTGCGTTCAGTTTTCTTTATATTAATATAAGATTCGCAATCACTTATAACAAGTTCACAGAATTTTACACAATTTTTTAATTGTGCTTTGGTCAAATGGCTGTATCCTTCCACCAATTGATCATCTTTGCCAGCTAGTACTTCATTAAATTCTTGTATGCGCAACTGCCATACTTTAGTGATGGTACCCACCATCTGAGGGGCTATATTCATAGTGCGCAGCACCGTCATAGGCTTAAATTTGTCAGAGATCTTGGCATCGGCGACAATAAAATCGTCAAACAATCCTTCTAGCTCGCCGGCGCAAGCATCGGCTTTTTCACGCAAATGATCTTGGATGGTTAGTTTTATCTGTTCTTGTTGTAGTACGTTATCAACAGGCTTAGGTGCGGGTTGGACAATAGCTAATAATCTCGCGATTTCATCATCGACGATGGATTGTTCATAATCTGTCAAGATTAGCCCCAGCAAGGTCATGCGACAGATCCAACCTATAGTTATACGTATCTGGCTGTCGGGTACCCCACGAATCAGTTTGGCATCTTGACTTTTAGCATTCAAATCTAAATAAGTGGCAATCATATCTTTGGCATCTTTCCTGCCATAAAATTGATTGTACCAGTTAAATGCTCGAGATATAGTAGAGATTCTAAAACCCTCAGCAGGTTGTTCCAACCACTCAGGTTCAGGACCTAGATAGGTAGCATCAGCGTTTGAAGGTTTTAAGCGTTTAATAGTGTTAAGTTTTTTAATCATATCCGTATTGTATACTAAAATTGTAAAAAAGTCAACCTAATAATAGAGCTAGAGTAATGTGCTGCTCTAAATTATCCAGCAAATCCGCTATCCTCTTATGTAATTCTGTAAAACGTATAGTGGTGCGCTGTATTCTTCTACACACCACTAGTTCCTTGTCTGCTTCAGTGTAGGCAGCATCGATGGTGGCTAGCATTTTTGCTAGATCTCGACGAATCTGCTTGTTTTTGATAGTGAAAATCTGGTTCTCAGCCCTAGTTATTCGATTAGTAAGATCTGTCAGCATATCATAATTATACACATTCTGGTATTTAATGTCAACCGTTTGCAAGCTAAATACGTATAGATTACCAGGAGATCACTAAAATTCCACGCCTCAGTCTTTATCGCCCCAACAGAACATCTGACTATCAGTTTTTAGACCGCACCATATCTGAACGTTACCAAGTTGGAGGTCTTGACATATTTGTTCACAAATATATGGGCCCAATTGTGGATACCAGCGATAATCCCGGAAATGCCGATGCCACCCTACCAGTATACACTAGTCAAAATCCCATGTTCATAGAGGACTTATTACTATTAGAAAACCGTGACCGCGCATATGATCCAAACATTTATATCATGCGAGGTGTTTATACACACAGTGATATTGATTTTGACTTGACTCAGTTTGGGTTATTTTTAAACAATGATACTCTTTTTATCACGTTTCATTATAACGACATGATAGACACTTATGGTCGTAAGTTAATGTCCGGAGACGTTTTAGAATTGCCTAATCTAAAAGACTACTATCCTCTTAACACAAGTATAACCAGAGCCCTGCCTAAATATTATGTGATTCAAGATGCCGCTTACGCTGCCGAAGGATTCAGTCAAACTTGGTTACCACACTTGTGGCGTGTCAAAGCCACCCCAATGGTCAACGCACAAGAATATCAACAGATCATAAATCAGCCACTGATGCCAGACAACATCTGGGATAATGGAAATTTTTATCCGGCAGGTATGGTAGTTGATAATGGCGGAAAATATTACGAAGCTACAAAAAATGTTCCTCCGGGAACCGATATCAACGACCCAAACTACTGGGCACTGATAGAAAAACCTACTACACTAGGCGATATTTCATCCACGCGCAAAGTAGATCTCTCTATTAATGATTCGCTAGTGACCCAGGCGAATATAGATGTCCCACTTAGTGGTTACGATAATGTTTCTTTTTATATCTTACCCACTACTCCCTCTGGGGAGCCGTCCGGAGAAGGGCTCTATACTGATCAGTCTAATACCGTAGATGGATCAGAGCCCGGCGAAGGTACGACCCCGAAATCCTTTGGTTATACCATGGGATATCTAACTGGTGACAACATGGCACCAAACGGTCTACCAGTTACACCGGGAGTAAGTTTTCCATTATCACCAGCGTCAGGAGACTATTGTTTGAGATTAGATTATTTTCCAAATAGATTATTTAGATACAATGGTAGCATGTGGCTAGCTATAAGCGATGATGTACGCACACCTCTTGATTGGGGATTATCAAATAAAACTGAGCGTTCTAGTTTTGTTAACAATCCGTATACCGTGCCAACATCAGATCAAGGTAATATACCGAGTCGTCAGAGTCTATCGCAGTTGCTCAGGCCGCAGGCTGACAATGGTAACGACGGCGGTAATCTACCACCTAACCCACCGCCGAGGGGGCGATAAATGCAATCTTTCTTTTTTGATGGGCAAGTCAGAAGATTCTTGACACAGTTTGCCCGCATGTTTTCCGGGTTCCAAGTAGAATTCGGCCGTAACGAATCTGGTGTAGCCGGCACTGGTGATACATTATATCGTGTTCCCATACGTTATGGTGATGCTAGTCGGCAAGCCCAGACTATTATGCAGGATAACTCAGCAAACAATATGCCATCCACACCTTTGATGACATTTTATATAACCGGATTAGACTACGATAGACCACGTATGCAGAATCCCACATATGTAGATAATAAATCTATACGTCAGCGTGAGTATGACTCGGCTACTAATACTTACGAAACCACACAAGGAAATGCATTTACCATAGAACGTTACATGCCTGCCCCATATAAATTATCTATAAATTTAGACATATGGACCAGTAACACCAATCAAAAGATGCAAATTCTAGAGCAAATTCTACCGTTATTCAATCCCAGTTTAGAGATTCAAAGTACTGATAATTTTATGGATTGGACAAGTTTAAGTATTGTAGAGTTAGTAAGCACCGGATGGTCAAGCAGACAAGTTCCGCAAGGTACTTCGGATCCTATCGACATAAGCACACTTAAGTTTGCCTTGCCTATCTGGCTTTCATTGCCTGCTAAAGTTAAGAAATTGGGTGTGGTAGAAACTATCGTAGCAAGTATTTACGACGGAAGTGGGGATTTGGTTAATGCCATAGCAGATAATGACCTGCTACTAGGAACAAGACAATATATTACTCCTTATGGGTACCAGGTAGTGCTTATAGGCAACAAATTACAGATTTTACCACAAAGCGCAGTAGTAGACGAGCCTAATTATAAATTAGCTCCGCCCGATCCCGTTGTTCCAAATAATCTAACCTGGATACCTATTGTTAATATGTACGGGGTTTTACGACCAGGTATTAGCTTAATTGCTTTAACTCAAGAAGACGGTAGCCAAGTTTATGGAACAATAGCATTTGATCCCACAAATGATCAATTCTTATTGTTTACCGTAATAACAGAATCTATTCCTCCCAATACTTTACCACCAGTTAACGCGGTAATCAATCCACAACGAAGTGGGCCAGGGTATGGCCTACCCGATGCCGCAGTAGGACAACGCTATCTATTAACAGAACCTGTAGGAGCAGCACCTGGGTGGACTAGTACATATGGCCAAACCATTACTGCTTATCCCAACGACATCATCGAATATGATGGAACTCAATGGAACATATCATTTAATAGTCAAGACAGTATCAACCATACTCAATTTGTCACAAACATAACAACTGAGATACAGTACAAATGGATCGGACATGCTTGGGTCAAATCATATCAAGGACTATACCCCGGCGGAAAATGGTCGATAATAATTTAGACCGTTTTATCGTAGTAAATACCAGCATGAATGATCTACACAATAGTATTGACGCCGTGGGTGTATGGTTTTACTCCGTCACCACTAGAAGATATCTGTATCTTATGAGGAACGATGTCAAACACTCACAATGTTGGTCTCTACCTGGCGGGAAAGTCGAAGAGGGCGAATCGCTTATGACTACCATGACTAGAGAGTGTGAGGAAGAAATAGGTAGTATGCCTGCCTATAAGAAAATAATTCCACTAGAAAAATTCACCAGCACGGATAATAAATTCTGCTATCACACTTTCTTTTGTGTAGTCGAAGAAGAATTTAAACCCATATTAAACGAAGAACATTACGGCTATGCTTGGATTGATAGTGTAGTAACACCCAGGCCCATGCATCCAGGGCTTTGGGCTACGATTAATTTTTCAGAAGTTCAGAGTAAGATAGCTACAGTTCAGCAACATTTTACACATCACAATAGCTGATGAAATGCCTGTAGGTAAAATTATCTGTGTTAGGTAGCGCAAGCCATTCTTCGGGCATATTGTCTTTATTGCCCACCATGATAAATTTAGTTCCGCTGTAAGCTCGAATAACAGAAGCTACTTGCTGTATCCAGTCATCGCGAGTATTCGGAGACTCTTTATTGTATCCTATCATATAAATTTCTTTATGTCCGTCAAATGCGGCTAGATACAAAGGTAGTGCTTCTGCCGATAAGTGTGGATTCAAAGGTATGAGATAAAATATTCCCGGCTTTAATATACAATTTCTAGCTGTGGTGTAGACAATGTTATCGTCTATATAACCGTTTTCGATTAATGGTTCGATGTTTGTTAGATCGATGTCAACAGCAAAGTCTAGTCTCATGATCTGCGCGATCTTGGCTGTACCATATGTCTGTAAAGTTCTGCTAGCCAGTAATCCGCCATTGTGTGTTTCTAGAATCTGACATCTAAAATCATCTTGATCTGTCTCACTAGCAATACAAGCGGCCATACCCGATAAATGACGGTTTTCGATAGGGTTAGCAACCCACTCACGCTTTTCCGTTTTTTTACTGCCCGACCATCTGGTTTCTAAAATAACAAACTCACCCATGTAGTCTCTGCGGTATCTAGCATCCATTATAGTATTCCAAATTCACTATGCGCTGACTGGCGTTAATGTAACAATAACCGAAGGGCTGGCAGGACATGCAAATGGTGTAGTCTGAGCTGCTGTGGCAACTAATGTTGCTTGATTTTGCATACTGGTCGCCCAATATAACTCTATGTAGTCATTTACTGCCATAGTCACGATAAAATCTAGATTTGATATCTGTCCGGCAGTAATCTGTGTTGAACCCATTTTAATCCTCTATTATGTTATACTATATTTAGCTTCAAAACGGTAAACCAAGTTTGCCTAGATATTACAGCCAAAACGATAGGACCCTAAGGTCCCATCGTTTATCATACTAGCTACGTTTTAGACGCGGCCTACAACTACTTCAATAACGCCTGTTACACCATCAAAGTCTGCTAACGCCTTACCGATTACTGTACCAACTGCGGGGTTAGCTTCGGCTCTTGCTGTACCATCACCGTTACTTACCATTAAGTCACCTTTACGTACATTACCAGTTACACGGCATGGAACGCGACCTGTTAACGCTACAGCTACAACATTGTCACCAACTAAACCACCGTTCATCAAGTAACTTGGGTTAGTAGAAACAACCCCTGCTACGCGAGTATCACTGTCTGCTGTACTTGCGGTAATTTCTAAATCACCACCAAAACTTACAACAGTGCCAGCTGCGTATGCTGCGTCAGCTAAGTAGTTCTCTGCCAAGTCAGCGTACTGTGCCGATGTTGCTTTAGCAAATATTGTGTTAAACGGTACTGTTGTAGAACCAATGTTACCAACAGCACTTGTTCCGCCGTTAACAATATTACCAACAGTTACAGTTCCGGTAGATACTGACAAGTTACCAGCAGTTACGTTACCAGTTACACTTACTAAGCCACCAGTTAACACGTTACCGCCAGTTACGTTACCACTTACAGATAACACACCAGTTACGTACTCACCTGTTGTAGCAAATACTGCCACGTTAGCAGTACCACCAACACCTACAGTGACGTTTGCGTTAGCTGCTGTTACTGTTACGTTACTGTTACCTAAGTTAATGTTAGCAACACTTGTAATAACACCAGTTAAGAAGTAACCGTTACCGTTAATGTATTGACCAGTAACGTTACCACTAGCACTTATTAAACCACCTGTTAACACATTACCACTTGTTACGTTGCCAGTTACACTTACAACACTACCTAAGTGACTACTACCTGTAATTGTACCAGTTGCGCTAATTAATCCACCTGTTAACACATTACCACTTGTTACGTTGCCAGTTACACTTACAACACTACCTAAGTGACTACTACCTGTAATTGTACCAGTTGCGCTAATTAATCCACCTGTTAATACGTTACCACCGGTAACGTTACCACTTGCGGATACTACAGTACTTAATACGTTACCACCGTTAACGTTACCAGTTACGCTTACTACTGTACCAAGGAAACTACTAGCTGTTACTGTGCCTGTACTACTTATATAACCGCCAGTTAATACGTTAGAGGCAGTTGTGATGTTACCTGTAGCACTAATACCGACGTTAGTATTCCAGACGTTAGCTGTACTATTGTAAGTCCAGTTAACCAATGGTGTTGCGTTAGGTCCAATGTTTAAGCCAGCACCGTTAATGTTTGCCAATGTTGTCTGATTGTTAGCCAACTCAATATACAAGTCGTTAGTAGTAATAACGTTACTATTGATAAATGTTATGTTACCTTGTACGTTTAAGTTACCAAGGATGTTTGCGTTAGAACTAACATACAATGTGTTGGCACTTACTTGACCAGCGGCACTAATTAATCCGCCTGTTAACACGTTACCACCAGTTACGTTACCGGTTACACTTGTTGATGTACCAGTCATTACACCGCCAACTACTGAGGCTGCTGTAGCTGTACCAGTAACACTTACTGATGTACCTGTCATTACGCCACCAACAACGCTAGCTGCTGTTACTGCGCCTGTAATTGATACAACACTACCTAAGAAGCTACTACCTGTTACTGTGCCAGTAGCACTTACTAAACCACCTGTTACTAAGTTGCCGCCGGTTACGTTACCACTTACACTTGTTGAAGTGCCAGTCATTACACCACCAACAACACTAGCTGCTGTTACTGTACCACTTGCACTTACTGTTGTACCTAATAAACTACTACCTGTTACTGTACCTGTAGCACTTACTAAGCCACCTGTTAATACATTGCCGCCGGTTACGTTAGCAGTTACAGTTAAGTTTGCCAATGTGCCAACTTGTGTTAAGCTAGAAATTACTACATTTGAACTTAAAGTATTGCCAGTTAACGCATTAGCACTAACGTTTGTAGCTGTAACTCCAGTTAACTGACTACCGTTACCGATAATGTAGTTACCAGTGACATTACCACTAGCGCTTACTACCCCGCCAGTTAATACATTACCACTTGTTGCTGTACCAGTTACACTTACGGAAGTGCCTGTCATTACACCGCCAACAACACTGGCTGCTGTAACTGTACCAGTTGCGCTTACGGAACCACCAGTTAATACATTGCCGCCAATCACGTTACCACTCGCGCTTACGGAACTGCCAGACATCACGCCACCAACAACACTGGCTGCTGTTACTGCTCCGCTTACACTTGTTGATGTACCTGTTATTACACCGCCAACTACTGAGGCTGCTGTAGCTGTACCAGTAACACTTACTGATGTACCTGTCATTACGCCACCAACAACACTAGCTGCTGTTACTGTACCACTTGCACTTACTGTTGTACCTAAGAAGCTACTACCTGTTACTGTACCAGTTGCGCTGATTAAACCAGCTGTTGTGATATTGCCACCGATAACGTTAGCAGTTACACTTACGCCAACATTGGTACTCCAGGCGTTAGCTGTACTATTGTATGTCCAGTTTGTTAATGCGTTACCTGCGGGGCCAACATTGAAACCAGCACCATTAATGTTAGCATATGATGTCTGATTGTTTGCTAATTCAATGTACAAATCGTTAGTAGTAATAACGTTACTGTTAATAAATGTTACGTTACCTTGTACATTTAAGTTACCTAAAATGTTAGCATTGGAACTTACATACAGTGTATTAGCACTAACTTGACCACCTGCGCTGATTAAGCCGCCAGTTAACACATTGCCACCGGTTACATTGCCACTTACGCTTGTTGATGTACCAGTCATTACGCCACCAACAACGCTGGCTGCTGTAGCTGTACCAGTTACACTTACTGAGGAACCGGTCATTACACCGCCAACAACACTAGCTGCTGTAGCTGTACCAGTTACACTTACAGAAGTGCCTGAGAAGCTACTACCTGTGATTGTACCAGTAGCACTTACTAAACCACTTGTTAAGAAATTACTACCAGTAACATTGCCACTAGTAATTGTGCCAGTTGTAGAGATTACGTTAGAACCAAAAGCAGCTAAGAAGCTAGCAGCATTACTGTTCGAGTATCCAGCAGGTAAACCAGTTATAAACGCGCCATTACCATTTAAGTAACTACCTGATACGTTACCAGTTACACTTACGGAACTACCGGTCATTACACCGCCAACTACTGAGGCTGCTGTAGCTGTACCAGTTACGCTTACAGAAGTGCCTGTCATTACGCCACCAACAACACTGGCTGCTGTTACTGCGCCACTTGCGCTTACTGTTGTACCTAATAAACTACTACCTGTAATTGTACCAGTAGCACTTACTAAACCACCTGCGATTACGTTACCGGCGATACCAGCACCACCTGCTATTCTAAATGCGCCTGTTGTTGTACTTGTAGCTGCTGCTGTATTACCAAAGTGTACAGGGGCATCAGTTACAGTGAACGATCCAGTACCATCTGGGTTAATGTTTAAGTTACCATTTGTGCCAACTGGTGTAATTAAATTACCGTTAGAGGATACGATTAAGTTAGCGCCGATTACGTTACCAGCAGCACTTACAAAGCCACCTGTACGTAAATTGCCACCAACTATATTACCAGTAGCTGTTATAGCACCGCCTGAGATTACATTACCAGCAACACCTAATCCACCAGCTATTGTTACAGCACCAGTTGTACTATTTGTTGCTGCTATTGTATTAGCGAATACTGCGGGAGTAATATTGGTTACTAACAATACTCCAGTACCATCTGGGTTAATTGTTACGTTACCATTTGTACCACTTGGGCTTGTAATATTACCGCCTACTACTACGTTGGTGCTAGTTACATCACCAGCTGCGCTAACTTCGCCGCCAGTATATATATTACCACCAGTTACTGCGCCAGTTGCGCTTACTACACCACCAGTTAACACGTTACCACCAGTTACGTTACCACTTACACTTGTTGATGTACCAGTCATTACACCGCCAACTACTGAGGCTGCTGTTACTGTGCCACTTGCGCTTACTGATGTACCTACTAGACTACTGGCTGTTACTGTGCCACTTGTGCTTACTGTTGTACCTAAGAATCTAGTAGCAATAACATTACCGCTCGCGCTTACATCGCTACCAGAGAATAATGATCCACCAGTTAAGTTACCAGTTACTGCCATGTTACCTGTTGTAGTAGATGTACCAGTAGCATTAGCTGTAACCACTGGATTACCGCCCCATGATAAACCGTTGCCGGAAGTTAAACTCATTGGCACATCGCCGATGTAGATGGTGTTACCGCTTACGTGTAACTCTTTCCACTGGTTAGTAGCAGATCCTAAACTATAAGCATTGTTACTTGAGGGTATAAAGTTACCTTTGATAGTAGTTTGTGCTGTACCAACATCAAGTACGCCAGTTGTTCCGTTGATCTGGAATGTTACGTTAGCACCAGGTGTAGCAATGGCTACGTTACTTGAACCACTAACAATGTGTGTAGCATTAACGTTAGCACTTAAGTTTGTAAGCTGACTACCATCACCAACAAAGTAGAAACCATTTTCAACAGTTAAATTACCGTTTTGTAAGTAAACATTACCTGGTGTTGCTGTTAACTGTGTACTAGCAGAAGCAATACTGTTAACACTGGTTGTAGTAGTTAATTCACGTACATCAATTACGTCACCAATTTGTGGTGCTTCGGTAAATGTTAATGTGTAGACACTTACACTATAAGATATAGTAGGAGTCTGCATCACACCGTTAATAGTAACTAAGCAACTGTCAGTTGTTTGTGGCTGGTTAGCTGCTTGTGCGCCTGTTAAGGTAAATGTTGTTGTTGATCCGTCACCATCAAACTGCTCATTTAAGATAACAGTAAAGTTAGTAGCACCGATCATTTCCCACATTGAACCACTCCACATCTCTAACGAGCTGTTTGTAGTGTTCCAACGTTGCATACCTAATGTTGGGAAACCAGGACGTTGTGCTGTATTACCAACTGGAATTAAGAAACTGTCAGTAGCATTAATAGCGAACGTAGCACCAGTTGTTACTTGACTGTTACCTACTTCCACTGTGTTAGTGGCAGCATCTACCCAGAATACATTAGCGTTAGTACCGTTTACAGCAAAACTACTTGTATTTCGTGCTGGATTAACAACTAAGTTAGAACCGGCATCGGCAGCTAGATTTTCAACATATAGCGTGTTCCAAGCAGTACCGATAACACCTAAGTCGTATACGTTATCAGTTGTTGGTACTATACTACCAGTAATACTCATATCACTGCCAAGAGAAGTAATGCCCGATACACTTAAATTAGCCAATGTACCAACTTGTGTTAAGCTAGAAATTACTACATTTGAACTTAAAGTATTGCCAGTTAGAGCATTTGCGTTAACATTGGTAGCTGTAACTCCAGTTAACTGACTACCATTACCGATAAAGTAACTTGTAGGATCAACTGTAATATTACCGCTTGTACTGATCTGTACGGCATAAATGTTACCACTAGCAGTAAATGTAACGGCTGAAACAACGTTAGCGCCGGAAATGTTACCACTGCTACCCGATGTTGTTAAGTTAGCTGCCGTAATTGTGCCTGTTGCAGTTAAGTTAGCGCCATCTGTGTATAAGTTTGTACCGGCTGTTAATAAGCCATTGCCTGAAGTTGAACCGTATACGATCTGACCAGTGCCAACGTTAGTGTCATAAATGTTAGGACTACTAATATTTCCACTTGCGATGTTTGCTGTTACACTTAAGTTGGTGCCGTCATATACAAAACCAGAACTACCGACTAACTTGCTACCTGTTGTCATGTAAACAACACTGGTATTAGCAATGCCAGTATCATAAAGATTACCGGATACGCTGAGGTTACCAGTTGAGATATTACCAAATACACTTAAACTGGCACCATCAGTTGTTATGCCTGAATTACCAGTTAACTTACCGCCTGTTGTAGCAAACACAACACTAGTGTTAGAGATGCCACTATCGATAATGTTACCACTTACACTGAGGTTGCCAATATTAACAGTACCGCCTACAGTAACATTTGTGCCATCTGTAGTAAAGCTACTGTTGCCTAATAATTGACCATTTGCTCCGGAGTATATGACCTGTGTGTTAGATAAACTATTGGCATATACATTACTGGTATATATTACGTTAGATAAAGCAAGACCATTTGCGTTAGCAGAAACTGTTTGTGGACCTAAGTAGATAGAATTACCAGACAAGTACAAGTCTTTCCAGAGGTTAGTAACATTACCTAAGTTGTACGTAACATTAGCAGAGGGTGTTAAGTCGCCAGTAACAACGCCGCCTGATGTAACAGATAAGTTACCTACTGTTGCTGTGCCATTTACTGTAACATTTGTACCGTTTGTGGTAAAGCCACTGTTACCTAATAATTGACCATTTAGGCCAGAGTATACAACTTGTGTATTGCTCAAATTACTATCAAGTATGTTGCCTGCTACGATGTTGCCTGTAATACTTAAATTACCAGTCTTCAATGTCTGTGTGCCATCAACGTATGTGATGTTAGCACTTGTAGATAAACCACCGCTAGCATTACCATAAACGACACTGGTGTTGCCTACACTTGAAACATAAGCAAATCCAGCACTTACATAACCAGTTGCGCTGACATTGCCAGCTGTTTGAATGTCACCAACAGCACTGGTAGAACCACTCATTGTTAAATTACCAAGTTTTACATTCCCACTCTGGCCGCCAGTAGCACTTAATGTACTGAATGTAGCATTGCCTAATGTAGGAGTATCTAATGTCACGTTACCAAATACGGATAATTGGTTACTACCGTTAACACCTACTGTAACATTGTCGGGCAATACGTTAAACTGTGTGCCTGTTAAACTTAATGCTGTACCAGCTGTATAAGTTCCAGCTCCTGAGAACTGTACAAATATAATTGCTGTGGTACCAATAGTAATTGGGTTTGTTTCAGCATTGTTTGTACATGTCCATCCTGAAGAAGAATTTACACTACCTTCTTGTACGAATGTAAATGCTCCATACATTTCAGTTGGGGCATTAAAATCACTACTACGTGTTAATACTGTACTTGTAGGACCAGTAGAAGCAATGTTATAGATACCATTCCATGCTCCGTTACTGTTAGTAAATGCGCCCTCATTCTTAATTAAAACACGAGAAGCAGTGCCATAATTGGCGAAGAGAGTGGCTAAACTTACGCCATCGACTGATAGTTGACTTGTTGTAGTTACGGTTATAGTGGCCCCAAGTCCGCTTGTACCATTGTTGTAAACGACATTAGTAACACCAGAAACATTAGCTAGATATGTAGTTGAAGCAACTTCAACAGCAGCTTTAGCACTTAAACCTTGTGCTACTGTGTCAACATAGTCTTTACTAGCAGCATCTTGTGGGTTTACAGGAGGTGTTGCTAAGTTGGTAATATATGTATTACCTACATTGATATTACCAACAACGCTGAACTGTACACTATTGCCAGCATTAATGTTTAACTGCCCACTTGTTACTACGTTTGGTGTAGTAACATTAGCACCAGTAATATTACCAGTTGTGCCAGCAGTGATATTACCGCTAGCACTTACATCACCGCCAGTAGCATATATGTTAGCACCGTTTACATTTTTGGTAGCATTTACATTGCCGCCAACGTCAACATTACCACTCACTGAAGCATACGAAGCAGCAAAATTGCCTACTGTGGTATTACCACTTACACTTAATGTTCCGCCAGTTGCGATATTTCCACCGGTTACGTTACCACTAGCACTTACAACACTACCAAGTAGACTACTACCTGTTACTGTACCAGTAGCACTTATAGCACCAGCTGTTAATACATTGCCGCCAATCACATTACCTGTGGCACTTACAATACCACCTGTCAATACATTACCAAATACCACGTTGCCGCCAGCACTAACGTTGCCAGCTGTTATAATATCGCCAGTGGCACTTACTAGCCCGCCCGTCAATAAGTTGCCGCCAGTTACATTGCCTGTGGCACTTACTAGGCCGCCTGTTAGCATGTTGCCAACAGTTGCGTTACCTGTAGCACTTACTAGACCACTAGTTAATACGTTGCCGCCGGTTACATTACCGCTTACACTAGCTACTGTAGCAACTAAGCTATTTGTGCTTAAAATGCCAACTGCACTGATGTTGTTACCTGTAATATTAGCAGTTACGTTTAAATTACTTAAAACGTTACCAGACATACTGATATTAGATGTGTTTACTGAATTGAAAACATTAACATTACCAGCAGCACTGAGGTTATTGGTGGCAGTTACATTTTGTGCCACAACGTTACTAGTTACATTTAAATCGCTAATAACATTACCACTTAAACTCAATGATTGACTGTTTACTGAGTTAAATGCGTTTACATTGCCGGCTGCTGACACAGATCCGCCAGTTAATACATTACCACCAGTTACGTTGCCACCTGCGCTAACTGTTTGTGTTACTAAAACAGAACCAGTTGCGGATAAGTTACCTGCGCCGTCTGTGATTAACCCACTGCCAGCTGTTAAGCGACCACTACTATTGCTAACATAGAAAAGCTCACCAGGAACTGTAGTACTTGTACTATATAAGTCAGTACCTACGATACCATATGCGGAAACGTTGCCACTCGCTGTTAAATTACCAACGCCGTCAGTTGTTATGCCACTAGCATCTAAAAGTTGACCGTTTGTACCAGCATATACCATACCGCTTTGTGTAGTTAAACTACTAACATAGACATTAGCAGCATTAGAATTGTTACTAGCAGCAATATTACCTGTAGTACTTAATGTGCCACTGCCGTATGTAAGATTACCACTACCTACTAACTTACCACCTGTACCTGCGTAAACTATTTGAGTAGCAGTAATACCACTGTACATGTTGCTGGAGACTACGCCAGTCGCTGTTAAATTACCAGTAGGAATAAAGACGTTGCCGGCAGTGATATTGCCAGTAACACTAGCGGAGCCTGGTGTTGTTATATTACCAGCATTTAAATAGCTAGTAACATTTAAATTGCCCAATACATTGCCACTAAAACTGATATTGGCAGCGTTCAATGTACCAGTTACATTAGCGTTGCCAGTTTTAATATCAGCATAAGCTGTGATAACGACGTTGGTATTATCACCTGCACCAGAGCTGGTGTATACTGTTACGAAACTTTGTAAACTTTCGTCCCAGACGAAAGCGATATTGGTAGAAGTACCACGTTGGCCAATAAAACCGATGTCTACAGTAGGAGATCCGGTTTGATTATTTGCTAAAAGCAATAATGGATCTTCGATGGTAACATTAGTTGTATCGATAGCCGTAACATTACCTGTGATCGATAAGTTACCAGTAATGGTTAAGTCTGAACCATAGCTTAAGTTGTTTGCCAACAATGTTGACGTAATTGAATATGGTTGAACTTTAGTATTGGCATTAATACCAACTTGTGTATTACCAGAAATAGCATCGCTGATCTGGTTATTATTAATTCTCGTAAGTGCGTTTCCTGTAGCCACGGTTATAGTCTCCTAGTTGTGCTAGTATTTATAGCACTCGGAAAATTTTACGGGGCTGGGCAGTGAATATATTAAGAAAAAAATTATGGGGATATAGTACTGCCTAAAACCACCCTTTTCCACGCTGTACCGTTGTATACCGCAAGACATGGACTGCCTGAGTTGCCATCAGTAGTATATACCACTTGTCCTGCAGCAGCATTATGTATATTTGCTGTCTGTGCTGTAGTGTATACCGGCAGTTGCAAATTGGTTAAAACATTAAAAACTTCATTGTTGGTTACTGAAGCTACTACATCACTGTTAGATAAGAAATTGATGTTACCCGACGGTGATACTGTTACAGAGGCATTGCCTGATGTGTTAACCAATGATGACACTGACATTGAATAACTTACGAATCTAATGTCTATAAGATCGTTGGTCATAGGAGCACTGGCAAAGGTAATCTGTGTATTAGCTACAGTATAGGCATAACCTGGGATTTGTAGGACACCGTTTAGAGAGACTAAAACTGCCGTTGATGTAGTTGGCTGATTCAGAGTATATGTAGTAGATACACCGTCAGGAGTTATCTGTTGATCGGTAATGCTACCAGAACCACCACCGCCACCACCGCCTCCACTTACCCAGATCACACCATCCCAGGTTTCTAAATTATTAGAAGTGGTGTTGAATCTTGTGGCTCCTATTGCTGGATTATTGGGATATTGACTACTAGTACCCGAAGGAATAACAATGCCGCCAGTGCCACCAAAGGCTACGAGACTATTGGCGTTAGTAGATGAGATCGTCGAATTAGCGATATTGATATTACCAATATTACTATTGCTGGGCAGATTAGTTACGCCGGTCAATCCGCGGTAGACATAGCCAGTGATATAGACAACATTACCAGTTGTGAGAACATTGGGGATAGTTTGACCGATAAAATTTAATAGCCCTGCTTGATAGTCAAAGAAATATTCGCCGGGAAAACCCCCACCTTCGCCATTTGCCGATATAAAAGTTACATTTGATCCTGTTAGATTACCTATATTAGCCGGACCAACATAGGCTTTTACTGTATAACTTGATCCAAACTGCTGTGGAATCCATTCAGGTACTGTAGTCAGCCATGTGGGATAAATCTGTTGCCCAAAATTATTTGTGATAGATACGGTAGTAGTATCAGGCACACATTGTATCGGATTACTATTGCCGTACTGAGTAATTAAATTGGCTATATTAGCGGCAGAATTAGGGATCTGATTAGCCTGAGTCCATACAGTATCACCGCGATTAAGTTCGGGACTGGCTATAGATTCGTTTGATGGACTTTTATTAGTCTGGGTGTCAGTTTTAGCGACCCCATATAGCTTTTTAACTAATAAGTCAACGTATTGAGTTTGTGATATTGACATTTAGTTGCTCGCTGTCTGTAGAGAAAGAGCAGTGATGCTTTGCCCTGATGTAAGCCTGATTCTTACATAAATTTCATTTGAACTAGTACTAGAACTAGATACTGTACCAAACGTACAAGTATACCCGCCGTTAATAGAAGTATTTAATGGTATGGCGCCGCCTAAACTACATCCATCGCTACCGTTACCACCGTTACCGCTATTAGCTCCTGGTCTACCGCTACCGGCATAGGGAACACTCATATCAAGCCAACCATTTAAACTTGACGTAGGGCCAATTCCGCCTATATTAGAATCAATCACGCTACCGGGCAATGCTACCCAAACCCCACCCACTGTTCCCGCTATCGATATATTAAATTTACTAGTTGATGATCTCACAAATTTAAATGTAAACCATTGACTCGCGCCTTGACCACTTAAATTTGGACCTACGGGAACGTAACCACTGGCAAAATTAGTCTGACTAAATGTCAATAAACCCTGACTGCCATTTCCAACTACGATGGCGTCATATGTGAAGAGCGGCCCAGTTTGACTATTAAACACCGGCTCATTTCCAGAAAATACTGGAGTATTACCTGTACCGGGATTTACGATTCTAACAGCATTACCTGATCCTGATCCGATTGTTGAACCGATAACTATATTTCCTTCATCGATAGCAGTTGTATTCCCAGTCTTGTATAATACCGTCGAACCTGGAGTAAATGTATTCGTTCCTGTGGCATAACTATTGAAAATGTTTAATGTTGGGCCACCGCTACTAGCACCGAATCCTGAAATAATCGTAGCCGTTGTTGATATCTGTATATTACCCGAATTCGCATATAGATTCTGTGCCAACGGTGTTGGTATATTGGCAGAAGCATAAGTTAAACTAACTGGAGCACTAAACGCGCCGCCAGATGAACCAGATACGAATGTATCTGACAGTGGATACATATTTCCACTCAATCTGTTGACGTTGGCTGCGATAGTAAAATTATTGGTATTGACATAATGTGGTATCGTACTACTATAAGCATAGACCGGAGATACCGGAGTTGACAACGATGTAGATGTAAACTGCGGAGTACCGGGATTACTATTGTCATAATACCATACTGAGGTATTGGTGTTAGATGCTACATTATCACTTATATACACTTCGTTCCAGCCTTGCGTGACCGTACCCGATGCCGAAGTTGAGAACACATACCAAAATCCTAAAATAATATTAGAATTAGCATAGTGATAATCGAAATTATTATATACCGATAGATTACCGTAAACACCGTTTGCCGTAGGATTAGCTCCGGAATTAAATGTGACATTTCCAGACACACTACTATTCAAATAGGTAGCTAATGTTCCCGAATCACCTGGCCCAACATTGACTATTGACGTCGTGCCGTATGTGCCCGAACGTAATACTGTAGATACTACTGTGCCACCAGGTACATACTTACTGCCGGTTCTAGTATTATTCTGTTGTGTTACGTTATTGGCCATTCTATAGCTAGAAGAACTATTGATTGACAAATACTGCGATGCTGGAAATTGTGGCGGGGCTGGTGGAACTAATTTACCCAATACATAATTTAATTCTGCGATGCCGTTTGTAACTGACGTCGTCGTATATAAAGTGACAGCATTGCTGACTAAATTACCTAATGTAGGTGTACCCATCGCTATACCTGTAGCTCCGCCGTTTACATCTGCTATCGACACTACACCAGTACCGTTAGGCACAAGAGTAATATTTGCGTTTGCTGTACTGACGATGTTACCGCCACTAACTGTCAAATAATTTCCAGTAAGATTTCCGCTGGCGCTAATAGTACCAGCATTTATAACATTACCGTATATTGATGTTGCCGTAACAGATCCTGTAACTGAAACAACATTGCCCAGAAAACTGGTCCCAGTTATCGTGCCAGCCGCGCTTACTAATCCACCAGTTAAAATACCAGCGCCAGTAATATTGCCGCCAGCACTTATAGTAGTGCTTACCACTAAGTTAGCTAAAGTGCCAACTTGTGTTAGTGTAGATGTTGTAACGTTGGCACTTAATATGTTTCCAACCAGGGCATTGGCATTAACATTCGTTGCTGCGACACCAGTTAACTGGCTGCCGTTACCTAAGAAATAATTACCAGCGATGTTACCAGTTGCTGTGATATTACCTGTCACAGCTAGCACATTACTGGTATAGTCAAATCTTAGATTATCCGAAGCTGCGATATTTCCGTTTTTATTGAATACGATGTCGGTATTATTACCCGATACTGATACATTGCCTATCACGTTACCCACAAAATATGTAGGTGTGTATATATTTCCAGTTGCGCTAACGACACCGTTAGTCAACAAGTTACCACCGATTACATTACCGCCAGTGATGTTACCGCTAGCACTTATTGTAGTACTCACTACTAAATTAGCCAAAGTGCCCACTTGTGTCAGTGTAGATGTTGTAACGTTGGCACTTAATATGTTTCCAACCAGGGCATTGGCGTTAACGTTGTCAGCCGCCACACCTGACAGTTGACTGCCGTTACCTAAGAAATAATTCCCAGAAATATTACCAGTTGCTGTGATATTACCCGTCACGCCCAATATGTTATTAGCGTAGTCAAATCTTAGATTATCCGAAGCTGCGATATTTCCGTTTTTATTGAATACGATGTCAGTATTATTACCCGATACTGATACATTGCCTATCACGTTACCCACAAAGTAATTGCTAGTATAGATATTACCAGCAGCACTAACTATATTTGGAACTAAAAGATTTCCTGCTGTAATATTTCCTGTTGTAGATATATTATTAGCAATAATATTGCCATTTACATCTAAATTCGCCGCAGGTGTATCAGTGTTTATACCCACGTATGTATTGGCTATATCTATATACAGAGCAGGAACTGAATTGGCAGTGTCAACAAATGATAAAGGAACACCATCTCTTTCAAGCGTGGTTTTTAGCATTTGTCCTGTTAATTTACTGATTGCCATTTATCATCCTTATGCTGTAGTATGAACTACATCGATGGTAGTACCCAACGGTGGAGCACTGGTAAAGGTAATATCAAATGCTCCGTTTACAGTATAATTTACACTGGGTATCTGATATAACGATCCCACAAACACTATAATAGAGGCCGCAGCAGGAGCTGCCACTGTCATTGTGTAAGTTGTAGTTACACCGTCACCAGGACCTAGATTATCTACAACGTAGTTGATGCTAGCCGAAGAAGTTAGATATTGAAATGTTATACCGTTAAAAAATTCTATCTGCCCTTGATCAGTATTATATCGTATCAAACCAAATACTGGATCTGTCGGTCTTTCAAGTGTCGAACCTGTGGGTAGTACCACACCGGTACTACCTGACTGTAATCTACGATTTTTGACAAAGTATCCCATTAAATTGAGGTATAAGAAGTTATTGTGCTAATAGTATTAGACATCTGTGCGTCAGCATAGATGGCATCGCCGGGACCTAATACTAACTTTTCAGCTGCTGAATAAATCTGATATGTGTCACTAGACTGTATCAATAAATTAGCTAACATTATATTATTTGTTGTTGGACTAGAACTATTGGGAACTACAAATAAATTAGCTGTGACATTGGATGTTGAGTAATTGCACAGAGTCAGCGAAGTGATGGCCGTATTACCAACACTGGTATAAATGGCACTCGCTGTTGTTGTTAATGTGTTAACCGCAATAGTCATCTTTATTCCTTAAAATATTAAACTGTAAATGATAGCTTGTTTTTTACTGATCAGCTCACCTGAAGAGTTAGCAGATACAAAATATAAACCAGTAGCTCCGCCATCGCTGGGATTACTAAACAATAGTGTGGTATTAGCTACGACATTAGTAGGGGCAGCTACACCTAGATTTTTCAATGCCTCAACTCCCGTCAAAGTTAATACATTGTTACCGTAATCAAATGTTAAATTAGCACTGGCGCCCATGTTGCTGCCAGCGTTATATTGTATCTGTGTGTTAGATCCTGCTAATGCCAAATTACCAGTAGCAATGTTAAGATAATTTACCACTGGGCTACCATTAGAGTCTACACGATTACTAATTTGCCATGCGTTTGCTACAGCATCAAATCTCAATCCAGCAAATGTAGTATTGCTCAACTGTGCTAATAAGCCCATATCTGATATAGAACCAGTATTGTTGGCTGCCACAGTGATAAACGGACTCATCGTTACCGCAGGTACTGTATAAGTTACATTTCCTTCAAATACTGTCTGAGCATTAACCGTGAATATACCATCCCCACCATTACATGTTAATGTATAATCTGTATTAACGATCTTATATGCCGACATCAGAAAGAACCCTTTTGAGTATTTATGTTAGTGTTGAAGCATCATAATCATTAAAAATCCCCGGGTTTTAAGCGGGGATTTTTAAATTACTTACTAATAGTAAAACACTTAAGATGTGTAACTTGATACTTGCGCTAATGTGATGTTGCCGTTATTACCAGTGAAAGTCGCAACGTCGGCTCCAGACTTAACAGTGGTCGATTCTGCTAAAGTAAACGTAAGACCAGTTGTATTGCCTGTTGTAGTAACGATGTTGGCACCGCCTGTGGTAGCAGCTAAAACAAATGCGTTGCCATTGGCTGTACTGATGACAAAATAGTTTGTAGGATTAACATAGCCTGTGATACTACCAGATGCGTTAGCAGCTGAACCAGAAATAGTAACCACTTGTCCAGTTGTAATGCTAGCTACGTTAGAAGTAAATCCGCCGGCAGTATTGGCGATGGCTACATTAGTAAGCTGTACAGCACTGGACTCGCCTGCGACAAAGAAGTTAACAGCATAACGATTTTTGGCACTGTCAAAAATATACTTGTTGGTTAAACGACTAGCGTAAACTGTATTACCATTTGCCTTAAAGGTCATATTCATCTGACCACTGCTAATGCTAGCGTTAGCAACTAACACACACTGCCCAGCATCAGAAGCTGTACCAGTTCCTGATCCAACCCCAGTTGCCGTAAACACTTTTCCAACTTGAGGATTAGTGCCAGCACCTATAGCGGTCCAATTTGTATTACCTAACGAAAGAATCTGATAGGAAAAGCCCGGTGTAAATGATCCAGCTGACACTGAATTCTCACCGGAAACTAGATATTTGGTCGTGCCTTTTTGTACAATAATATGAGCAGCACCTTGCTGACCATTTACATTAGCTGTAATAGCTACTACAGGGAAGGTACTAGTAGCTACATTAACGTTACTACCACCTACTACACCTAAAAACTCACTTGATGTCATTCCCACAGGAATAACTGCTGTGGTAGGATCTAAATTTGCGAAACTGTTAAAACCAACGTCGGTTGGTATCGAATTGTTTACTGTCTGTATCTTTAATGGGCGGCCCATGATGAATTCCTTTGTTTTTGGACTGTGGGTTCTATTCCACTACGCGGGGATGATGCCGCATAAAAGCACTATTGCTCGTAGTAATATTTAGCAAACGTCAAAAAATTTAACATAGCATTATTTCATTATTAAATATCAGCATGGATACTAACGAACTCATCGCACACGGAAATCACTACAGATCGATTTCACAACCAAGTCAAGCTCTAGCTTGTTATGCTCAGGCATTTTTACAAAACCCCAAACTGGGCGCTGCTTATAATAATTACGGCAATGTTGTTAGAGAGATGGGTTTTCCTCGTCAGGCTATAGGATTTTTATTAAATGCCATCGATCTCGACCCCACTGACAGTATAGCCCAGTTCAACCTAGCAGTAGCTTACCTCTTGGCCGGAGATCTCGAACACGGGTGGGCACAATACGAAAAACGCTGGAATTTTGAACATCTAGATGGCAGATTACCACAACTAGCCCAACCACGTTGGCAGGGCGAGAGTTTGAAAGATAAGAAAGTATTGGTCACTGGGGAACAAGGTCACGGGGACAATATCCAATTTGTGCGTTTTGTAGAAGACCTCATCAAAGCTGGCGCAAGCCATGTATATGTTAGTGTTGACCCTGGCCTTAAACCCTTATTACAAGCGTCATTTACACCATCGAGTGCTACAATCTTAAGCGGAGACGATGTATTACCAGAGTTTGATGTATGGACTCCCATCATGAGTATTCCGGGATTTCTAGGCATAACTTATAAGAATCTCCCTTATAAGATGCAGTATCTCACTGCCAGCAAAGACAGCATAGCCACTTGGAACAAGCGCCTAGGATTAAAGCATCGACTACGTGTGGGGTTTTGCTGGAGTGGTCGCAGAGACAGTTGGATCAATCAGCATAAGGCGGTGCCATTTGCTAAAATGTTTGACTTAGTAAAACGCAATCCAGAATATGAGTGGATCAATCTACAGACTGATTGTTCTAAAGAAGAAGAGGCTCAGTTGCTGGAGATAGGTGTAAAGGCCTATCCCGGTGCCATCACAAGCTGGAATGATACTGCGGGTTTGATACATCACTTAGATGTAGTTATAGCAGTAGATACCGCAGTAGGACACTTATCAGGTGCGTTGGGAAGACCTTTCTGGCTGCCATTGAACCAATTCGGTCAAGATTGGCGCTGGTTGTTAGATAGAA
>Ga0304729_1000661_pt1 | contig 24404 bp, 20 predicted proteins | sample C_131016_MF_Meta_FD_190475 | JGI IMG/M metagenome (GOLD analysis project Ga0304729, IMG submission 190475) | Freshwater microbial communities from Lake Croche, Canada to study carbon cycling - C_131016_MF_MetaG (v2) (version 2) | ecosystem: Environmental > Aquatic > Freshwater > Lake | place... | reverse complement strand
CCGATATCGTCTTAGATGTTGCTGCCCAAACCAGCGCGCTGACGATTGCGCAGGTGATTGCCAAGACTGATGAAGTCTTTGCAGAGTACTCTCCTGATGCACTCTTATTATTAGGTGATACCAATAGTGTGCTGTGCGCTATTTCCGCCAAGCGTCGCAAGATTCCTATTTTTCATATGGAAGCCGGAAATCGCTGTTTTGATTTTCGGGTGCCTGAAGAAATTAATCGGCGGATCGTCGATCATATTTCCGATATCAATTTGCCCTACAGTGCAATTGCCAGACAGTACCTCATTGCAGAAGGTATTACTGCTGACCAGGTGATTAAGACGGGTAGCCCCATGCGCGAGGTACTCGATTTTTATGCCCCGCAAATCGCAGCTTCAACAATTTTGAAAACCTTGGAGTTAAAAAGTAATCAATATTTTGTGGTGAGTGCGCATCGCGAAGAAAATGTCGACACTGCACAAAATTTAAATCAGTTGGTTTCTTTACTTAATCTCTTGGCTACAGAGTATCGCTTACCAATTATTCTTTCTACTCATCCAAGAACGAGGGCGCGATTAGAAGCTTTGGCTAGCCCCTTAGATCCTTTAGTAAAACCCATGAAGCCTTTTGGCTTTTTTGATTACGTAGCATTACAACAAGAGGCTCGCTGCGTATTGTCGGACAGCGGCACTATTACCGAAGAATCCTCTATTTTGAATTTTCCTGCGCTTAATATTCGCCAGACTCAAGAGCGCCCAGAAGGGTTTGAAGAAGGGGCGGTCATGTTAGTTGGCATGAACCCAGAGCGAGTTTTACAAGCACTAGCGCTACTCAAAGACCAACCCCGTAATCAAGCTCGTAGTTTAGTAATGGTTGGTGATTACGCCGCGACGAATGTTTCTGATAAGGTCATCCGTATTATTTTGAGCTACATTGATTTCGTCAAACAAAGAACCTGGAAACAAATTTAAATATTACTTGTGAATATTCTCTTTGTGACTGACACATACCCCCCGATGAGTACCTCTGGGGCAGTAATGATGCATGATTTAGCCAGGCAATTTGTCAAACAAGGTCACCAAGCTACAGTTGTCATTCCCTTTGCGGGTCTTAACTGCGCCATTGATTTACAACACCAAGCAGGTTGCAAGGTAGTGTATGTACGGGTATTGCCAACTAAAGATGTTAATCATATATTGCGCGCGTGGGCCGAATGGCTAAATCCTTATTTAATCTGGTTTCGATTAAGACGCTACACGCCATTTACTTTGAATCCATTTGATGGTGTCGTTTGGTATTCACCTTCTATTTTTTGGGCGCCATTGATTAAGCGCGTAAGACAATTTTTCCAATGCCCTAGCTACTTAATTTTGCGTGATATGTTTCCAGATTGGGCTTTAGATTTAGAAATACTTAAGCCCGGCCTGCAATACCGGCTATTAAAGTGGGTTCAAGAGAGTCAATACGCACAAGCAGATACGATTGGCGTGCAATCTCCCAATAATTTAAGCGCCTTTATTGTGCAAAATCCGGGGCTTAAAAACCGCAGTGAAGTGCTGTGGAATTGGGGTAGTCCAGAAATGGATCCTCCCCAATTAGAGCGCCAAGCCCACCAAGTCCAACAAGCCAAGCAAGATAAAGAGGCTCACCCAGCCTGCTCAATTGATCTAAGTAAATCTAGTCTTTCTGGGCGGACCCTCTTTGTGTATGCCGGAAATATGGGGCTTGCCCAGGATGTCGACGTCTTAGTTGATCTGGCTAATGCGCTAAATCAGCGTACGGATATCGGCTTTATTTTAGTGGGTAGGGGCAGTGAAGTTCCGCGTTTGCGTGCGCGAATTACAAATGAGCAGCTTAGTAATATTCAAATCTATGACGAAATTGCAGCAGACGAGATAAAAGGGCTATACGCGCAATGTCACGTGGGCATTGTCTCTTTGGATTTGCGTCACACTACCCACAATATTCCTGGAAAATTGGTGAGTTATATGCAAGCAGGTATACCGGTATTAGCCATAGTGAATCCGGGTAATGACTTACTGGCATTAATCAGGACCCATCAGTTAGGGGTCGCGTGTGATACACATGCTCTGCAAGAAATTTGCGCAGGAGTCGATAAATTAGTAAGTCTTTGTAAAACGCCCGTAGCAATCCAGCAACGCTGCCAAGCATTTTTTGCCCATTATTTTTCTGTAGAGACTGCTGCTAAACAGATTTTGCGCCAATTGCAAAACACTAAAGACGAGCATCTGCGCTAATGGAAAGCTGGGACCCACTGGATATAGGCGCTTATTTTATAAGTGCTTCTTTTATGAGCACTTCTTTAACTGGGATTTGCCGTGAGTAAGATCAAAAAAGAATTGATAACCCCATTGCCCAAGCAACTTACCCCCAAGGAGCTCACACCTAAGGAACTCACACCTAGGGAACTCACACCTAGGGAACTCATACCTAAGCGACTTACCTTACGGCAGCAGTGGAATCGATTTTATTGGGGGCCCAAAGTTCAACGCCTGCGTCTTTTTAAAAGCCACTTACTCTATCTACCGATTGATTTACGCTATCGCTTGGGAGTTGTCTACCGAACGACACGCTATCGGATATCGCGTGCGCGTGGGTTTCGCTTGGGCCATCTCTTTCAGTATGAGCCTCGCCCCCGCATCACGCTTCGTCCCTTTGTGCCCCATTTAAATGTTGCGCGACTACCCTCGATTGCACTAGTTACTCCCTCATTTGAGCAAGCGGCTTATTTAGAAAATACCTTGCAAAGCGTGATTACACAAAATTATCCCAAGCTGCATTATTTTGTCCAAGACGGAAACTCGCAAGATGGCTCGCTTGCCATTTTAAAAAAGTACCAGTCTGATTTGCTTGGATATGAATCCAGCCCAGATGGCGGACAATCAAACGCCATTAATTTAGGCTTTCAAAAAACCCCAGGCGAGATCATGGGGTGGCTTAACTCCGATGATGTCTTAATGCCTGGAGCCCTTCACGCAGTCGGTCATTACTTTGCTAAGCACCCCAAAGTCGATGTAATTTATGGCAATCGCCTCATCATCAATGAGCTTGGGGAGCAAGTAGGGCATTGGGTCTTGCCGGCCCATGAGGGGGGCATTTTATCTTGGGTGGATTTTGTGCCCCAGGAAACCTTATTTTGGCGACGCTCTTTATGGGAGAAGGTTGGCGGGGGTATCGATGAATCATTTCGCTTTGCAATGGATTGGGAGCTTATTCTGCGCTTTAGAGAGGCCGGCGCAAAATTTACCCACTTGCCACAATTTTTAGCTTGCTTTAGAGTCCATTCTCAGCAAAAAACTTCTACCATGATTGCCAAGCAAGGGCGAGTAGAAATGGATTTACTGCGTCAGCGCCATCTCGGTTATGTGCCTAGTGATGAGCAAATTTATGAAAATATCTTGCCTTATCTCAAGCGCCATCGCAGGGCAGAAATTGCCTGGCGCCTAGAAGAGCTGGGTTTAAGTCGAAGAACTAAGGCCGATAAATAAGGTCGCAGTTAAGATCGAAGTTAAGGGCGCAGTTAAGGCCACAGTTAAGGTCGAAGTTAAGATCGACCCTCAGGGTGTTACTAGGCGCGATACTCTAAGACTGACCCTAAGACTGATCAAAATTGATTTTTTTGTCGACAATAAACATGGGCCGTTTTTTTACTTCATCGTAAATACGCCCAACATACTCACCAATTAAACCCAGTGCCAGTAATTGCACCCCAGAAAAAAAGCTAATAAATAAAACGGTAGTGGATAAACCGGGGGTTAAGTTAATTCCCATGAGTTTTTGGACAACATACCAGCCCCCTAAAATAAAGCTAAAGCCAGCAATTACGAGTCCGGCAATCGACATAATAAAGAGGGGCCGGGTGCTAAAGCTAATGAGTCCATTTAAGCCAATTTTTAAAGAACCTGTAAAGCGGTTGTAATTACCGACCCCCGAGAGGCGTTCATCGCGATCATATTCTACAAAAGACTGTTTAAAGCCAACATAGGCAACAAGACCACGTAAAAAGCCATGGGTTTCATTGAGTTCTTTGAGTTGATCGATGACTTTGCGCGACATAATACGAAAATCGCCAGTATTGCGCGGAATTTGCACGTCACTTAAGCGATTAATGAGGGCATAGCCAATATGCGAAATGAACCGTTTAAAGAGGGTTTCGCCTTTGCGTGAGCGGCGTTTAGCAAATACCACTTCATTACCCTCTTGCAGTTTTGCATACAGCGGAATAATTAATTCGGGTTGATCTTGTAAATCCACATCAATCACCACGCAAGACTTTCCAGTACACATGAAAATCCCCGCCATGGTTGCAGCTGGCTGTCCAAAGCGCCTTGAAAAAATCAATAGCTTAATTTGGGAGTTGCGATTAATTTCTTCGAGAATGCGCGTTTCTGTTTGATCAGGAGAAGGGTCAAGACAAAAAATAATTTCGTAAGAAACTTGCATTTCTTTCATGACTTGTTCGGTTCGCGCCAAAAAAGGATGAATATTCTTTTCTTCTTTGTAAACGGGAACCACAATCGAAATATCAACCATACGGCTTAGCCTGGATTAGTTTGGGGGAGAAAGACAAAGTCAGCATACCCTAATTTTAGCCGCTCCTGGGCGGCTTGCGTTTTCGATTGGGCTAAGGTGATCCCTTGGCTGGTTAGGGCGTGCATGGTGTAACCAAAGGAGAAAATAAAGTCAATTAACTCCTCAGATGAGGTGCCTAGATTATTTAAAGAAGGTTCATCAATTTCAATAAATAAAACCGGCTGCCAACGCCGCAAGATCTCGGTAGCCCCTTTTAGTACCATGAGCTCTGCGCCTTGGACATCAATCTTAATAAACGCGATCGGTAATGGGGTAAAAGACGCGACTAAGCTATCTAAGGTAACTGCAGGAATTTTGATACCCGTTGTACCAATGCGGTGATCGGCCGGATTTAAGGGGTTGAGTTGTAAAAAGGCTTCGCCGTTGTGATCGACTGCAGCAGCTAAGACTGGATCAACACACGTAATGTGCTTTTGCTTGAGTGTGCCAACTAAGGTATCAAAGTTCGCCTGCTCAGGTTCAATAGCAATGACTCGGCCAGTGCCACTAACCCAAGTTGCAAATTGGATAGAGAAAAAACCAACGTTAGCGCCAACATCAATGATGTTGGTATTGGGCGGCACATACTGATGCAAATAACCAATATTGGTTTCTAGAACTTTTTTATACAGGGAATAAAACACATTGGAGATGGCTTTACCGATACGGGTATCTAGAGCCCCAGTCCATTTAGCAAAACGGTAGAGTAGTAATACGCAGTGTTGAAAGAGTTTTTTCAAAGGAATAAAGATCGCATCAGTAATATAAGGGGGCTTAAATGGGGGACTTAATCAGTGTTTTTCTTTAGCCGCACTAGCATTCTAGCGGCAAAAATTTGCGGTGAAATTTTGGTAAGCATCTTATCGATCATTTGGACGGCAGGTCGTAAAGCCATGGGATATAAAGCGGGCTTAGAAAAGCCGCCACTGAGTAAATACGCAAAATCAGACCACACTGCACACTCCTGGAGTTGCCACTGATCAATTTTTGTCATCGATTGGCCTTGATAAAACATTTTCCAAGCCTGAGATTGGCTGGCAAAGTATTCAATATCAAAGCTCGCGTCTCGATTTTCAGGAAACCACTCGATTGGCTCACGCATGCCTACCGGTTCATGGTGTAAGAGTTGATAGACTAGGCGTGGCAGATAACCCATCGCGGGTTCAATTAAAAAAACTTGACCACCGGGTAAGAGGACCCGGGCGAATTCTTGTAAGGCTAAACCGGGATAGCGCAGATGATGCCAAACATCAATCAAAATAATATTACTTAAGCTGCCATTAGCAAAACTGAGTTTGTAGGCTGACTCGACTTGATCAATACCCGGGTTTAAATAAAGGTCAGAGGTGATAGCCTGCGGAATAAATGCTTTGATTTTGCCAAGACCCGAACCCAGCTCTAAGGTTTTACCAGGTAATAAATGGGGAATGACTTTGGCATAAAACGCTTGGTAAATAGCGTGAATGAGCGGTTTAGAATCCCAAGCAAGGCGGTTGCGTTCGATTTCAATTTGATGTTGGTTCATCTATGGGCTCGAAAAAAGCGCTGTAAATAATGGCAACAGTTAAAAGGCTTTGAGCTTTTTAAAGGCAAAGATCACCATACCTAAAAGCAGTACCCCATGGCGAAAACGAGAAATTTGTGTTTCGCCATAGCGCCTACTCGCATAGGTAATGGGAATTTCAACGACTTTTAAATTGAGTTTAGAAGCGCCAAAGATCAGATCAAAATCGCCAAAGGGATCAAAATCGCCAAAGTATTTGCGATTAGCTGCGATTGCTTCGTAATGTTTTTTAGTCAATACTTTGGTGCCACATAGGGTATCGGTAAAGCGCTGATTTAAAAGCCAGCTAAATAACCAAGAAAAAGTTTGATTAGCCAACAGATTTAAAAAGCGCATCGCTTCTTGCTCCATGGGATAAACCAAGCGCGTGCCATTAATAAATTCACCTTTACCTGAAGCAATAGCGTCATAAAATTTCGGTAAGGCTTCTGGCGGCATGGTGAGGTCTGCATCTAAAATTAAAAGCACGTCGCCGCGGGCATGCGCAAAGCCTTTACGTACTGCGTCCCCTTTGCCTTTGCCATCTTGGGTCAACATCTTAATATCAAGCTGGGGATACTTAGCGATAACCCGTTGAATTTCCTCAGGGGTGCCGTCCTTGCTACCGCCTTCAACATAAATAATTTCAATGTCTTGGCAAAAAGCAGGTAAACGCTCAATCGCCGGTTCAATATTGCCTTTTTCATTTCGGCACGGAATTAACACGGTCGCTGAGAGTGTTCTAGGAGTAACCTGCTTTAAAGAGCGCGCCACAATATAGTTGCGCAAACATAAGCGTCTTACGATCGGTAAGGGGGCAATATAACGATTGACTAAATAGCCTAAACCAAAAAAATTACGGGGTAGTAGTTGGCGCCACTCTCGTTTGATCGTTTCATACTGGCTCAGATCTAAAAAGTTGGCAATGTCATCAGTTGAGAGCCAGTTTTGATCTGGGTGGGGCATTTGTAGTCCTACCATCCGCGCCATTTTTAATAGGGGTGCCCACATCCTCGAATAGTAAGAAACAATGATGCGGGTATCAGCAGAGCACAGGGGGTGTAAGAGATTGAGGGTCGCCTGGCAATCTTCAAGCGAACCAATCGTATCGGAGAGCACAATGAACTCAAAAGGCCCATGGGAGCCCAATTGCTGCATAAAGGTGGCATCTTCAACGTCCCCACAGGCAAAATGCAGCTGAGGGTGGTGAGACTGGGCTACAGCGATCATTTTGGAGCTTAAATCAACGCCTAGTCCGTAACTAGGCTTGAGACTGGCTAATAAAGCCCCGTTTCCACAGCCTAAATCGAGTATTTTTTTGCCTTCAGGAATAAGAAAGCGCATATAGCGCTCATCTTCTTGGTAATAAAAGGCGTTCTTTTTGATCCACTTATCCCGATTTTTAGCCTGGGCATCGGCAAGCGCTTGGATTTCTTGTTTTCTAGTGAAGTTATGAAGAATCATATTAATGACTAATAACGCTTTGAAAAAATTTAAACATATTTTTAATTATATCTATTGAATTCAACTATCAAGCGCAACTATAAAAAATTAATCCTGGTGGATAAGGATATTTAAGTACCCATTTCTTCTGGACTAGCTAGTTAAGGTAGCTATGATCTAGGGTTAACTGAGCATAAGTTGAGCGATATGACATTAATACCCTCATAAAAGACGGAAAAACTCAAAACAAGACAGCTATGCAGATGGACCGTCATAAGTCAACCAATGACCGAGAGTTATCCAAAGCTAAAGGTTGAGGGGATTACCATCCCTGACTAGTCTATCTATTTGCACAGAAGGCTCTTTAGGTTCTCACATTGTTACCCAACTTATGGTTATGGCCAGGTGTAAACAATCGATCACCTGGGGGGGGTAATAGTAAATAGCCAGCCGAAGGAAAGGATTTAGTCTTGAGATCATTTACTGACATATATCTCGACTAAACCGGTCATGCGGTACATTACGAGCAAGTTATACCTACAAAAAGAAGCGTTATGCCAAGAACAGATAAATAGCAGAAGGCGCTTTGCGAAAGCCTGCCACTTTACGAGCTCCTTAGCCAATGTACTCACTGGCAAGACTATTTATTGATTGAGGTAGTTCACAAGGAAGGCTTAATCAATATATCGAAGTATGAGAGTGGATAAATTGAGAAATGTTATGTCTTTACAAGTCTTTATTTCTTTTTGAAGCGCTTCCTGAAGAGGATGCGCGGCCAATTGATTGAAAGATCGGATTTATCAGATATTCCAGTGCAGGGATTGAGAAATAGTTCTCCCTCGATTTAGAGAAGTAAATTTATACTAAATCTTCTTTTTTATTTTGTTGCTTATAAAGAATAATAAAAATAAAAAGATAAAAAGAGCCAATGAAATAATAAAGAACAATTTCAGTAAAAATGGGGTTTTATGTTCAAATTCAATTATCGATTGACCTTTCTTGATTGGGACGCCCATTCGATTCATGGGAGTACGTAAATATGAAGTTTCAGCCCCATTTACTTTTACATGATAAGTCTTAGAATAATTTTTATTTGATTCAAAATAGCCATTTTCAGGCATATTGCTTACAACTGCCATGTAAGGAAGTAAGCTCTCAATAGTTAATGGCAATTTCAAATCTTTATTTGAATACTTTAATAAGCTGAAATCATTGATGTCATAAGAAATTCCAGCTGACGAATTTGCATTTGTTAAATAGAGTTTGGTTTTTAGTATTTCAATTTTTGGTAAAGAATGCCAAATTGATGTTGCTGCAATGCAATTTTTATAACTACAGATTTCATCAAAAACTAACTCTCTATAAAAATTTTTTCCGGAAATGATTAAGGCCCCAGAATAACCCAGGATTTTTTTAATTTTAAAGCTCAAAAAAATTTTTTCATTTGGACCAATCTCAATTACAGGTCCATCAATAACGATTGAAGTTGAAGATGATGAAAAATTAAAATTTTTTCTAGTTGGAGGTATTAAAACTACTGCTGGAGAAAATGGACTTTTGGAAACTGGAATATCTTCAATAGATTTTTTGAGTTGGTTAAGAGTAGAGTCTAAAAATGTGAAATCAGAATGAAGTAGGCGAGATTCAAAGGTGGGCTCGAGAAATCGAGAATCTATACCAGATGTAAGATAGAAGTTTGAAAATGCGGATGAGTTCTCCGGTAATTTTAAATTACTAGTAAGTTGTTGCATCGCTAATTTATACGATTGATCGAAATTGGCTCGAGAAATTTTTTCGCCTAGATATTGTCTTTCTTCAAAAATATTCCAACACACACCAATTAAACAAGCCAAAACTAGTAATTTTCTACCCCTATCTTTTAAAGAATTTAGCGTCAATCCAATTAAAACTCCGATAGCCGCTGTTAGCAAAAAGCTGGCACGATCAGGCGGACTAAGAGAGATGATGCTTATAATAAATTTAGGTATATGGGGCCAGAAGAGGTCAGAAAAAAAAGGCACCCAAATCAGCAGCATTGAAAAGGGCAAGAAGAGAAATATCAAGCTAAACCACACACTATTTTCTTTGATAAAGCAGCTTATAGAATGTTTGTTGATACTAGATTCAATCAATTGATATAAAAAAGCGGAAACGCTAATTGCCCCTAATACAAACCAGGTAAGTCCGATGCGTGGAGCCCCAATATTCTCAGATGTAACAGGACTGAAAAATAATGTAGAGATGCTTCTTAAACGATCATTGAGTAACTGAATATCATATGAAGTTGGAAGCGACGTAAGAATTGAGTCGATAGAATCTGATTTTGGCTCAGAATATAAAATCAAATAAAAATACCAACAAGATAAAATAATGTAAATTGAAAAGGTTAAAAATAAAGATACTACGCCTTTAATTTTTTTTCGACTTATACAAAAATTTATAATGCATATAAAAACAAGTGTACAAATACACAAAAATCCAAATGCAAAATGAGCCAAACTTACTAAATATAGCCCAGCTGCAGTTATGAATGAGTGCTTCAAATTTGGTAATTTTAGTGATTTCATCATCCCATAAAAAAATATAGGAATAAATGGCATAGTCATTATTGAATGATAGAAATCACCGTAAAAGCATAATGTTACTGCAGCTGGACTTGAGATGTAGAGTGCCGAGATAATACTTGCCTGAAACTGGCTTACAGAGTGGAAAAGTTTCCTCATGCACATATACATGGCAATCCAGCCGCCTATGATTGAAGCAGCAATAGTTCCATTCAGTAGCGTTGCAGATCCAAACTCATGAAGGGTAATGCTATCCAAAATAGCAGCAAGATAAAAAAGGTATGGGGCCATAATAAAAACAGAAGCTCCATTTGATGAAAAATATGTTGTTGGCGCATAAATTGGGAATACATCATTACGCCATTGAATTATAAAATCTGACACATAAAATAGATATGTTTGCGCATCTAATCCTTGAGAAACTATGGCTGTATTAAAAAAAGGAGATGCAATATAAAGGCATAAAGTAAACGAAAGTAAAAATGATACTTTTTGAAATAAAAATTTATATTCTTTCATTTGGCCTTAGTGATGAGTAAATTTACTTTAAGCATGTTGTGGACGAAAAAAATTATTACGAGTTATTTATACCATTTACTAGGCAAGCTTATTTTAAGTTAAGCCCTTCATTTCAGGCCAGATTTAAGAACGGAGCTAACATTTTACTAATAGCTCGACCTATCAATATGATTCCTTTGAATAGCAGTTGAATCAGAAGAAGTGAAAATATAAAAAGTGAGCGATGTTACTTTGGAATAGAGTCTTAGTGTACAGACTTTCGAGGGCAGTTAGGGATGTGGGTAGACTAAGAAAGACTAGTGTTTTGGTGGTTATGGACTGCTACTAATTTATTGCTTAGGGAAGGGAGTTGATTCGGGTAGTTTTTTATTGTCCAGCATGAACGATACAAATCGCTAAAAATAGTCAATACTATAGGTAGACGGTGTTTAATGGCCCATGCTATTGGGCCAGAGGAAAAGCCTTTGTATTTAGTTGGAGCAAAGCTGAATAAGATGACATTTTTGAGTTTCAATAAAAATTGATATATGATAGAAAAAATGTAACTTTTTTGATAAAAATTAAGGAAAAAATGAATTCTCTAGATGTATACAATAAAATCTTTAAAGAAATATTTTCACTTAAAGAGGAAAATTTACAAGAATTAAAATATCAAGATATCCCCAATTGGGATAGCATAGGACATATGCAACTTATGGCAGAATTAGAGAAGGCATTTGAAATAGAGCTTGAAATTGATGACATCATTGATTTTTCAAGTTATCAAAAGGGTCAAGAGATTCTCCAAAAATATAAGGTAAATTTTTAAAATAGATTGTATGGAAGAAAATTTACCTTTAAAGTTTGATGTAATTGGAATACAAAAATGCCAACAAAATCGATATCCACTTCTTTTTATTGATGAAATATCGCAGGCTATCCCGGGAAAATTTGCACGAGGAAAAAAAAACTTTACATATAACGAATGGTTTTTTCCGGCCCATTTTGAAAATGATCCCAATGTACCTGGTTTCATACAAATTGAATGTTTAGTTCAAACTTTCATTATGACTTTTCTTTGCATGGATCAATACAAAGGGAAGAAAACTACCTTTATTGGCATTAACGACGTAACTTTCAAGAAAAAAATAATACCAGGTGATACATTAATTATTGAAGCAACACTAGACTTTTTAAAACGTGGAATTGCTAAAGGCAGCGCAATTAGTTATGTAAACAATAAGCAGGCTTGTTCAGCAAATTTTATAGTTTCGATTCCTGATATATTTAATAACTTTATCCCATCATCAATACAAGCCAGTTAAAAATGATCAGAGTATCGGATTACATTATAGAAAGGCTTTTTGATCAAGGAATAAAAGATATTTTTATTGTCACAGGAAGAGGAGCATTATTTTTAACTGATGCAGTTGCTAAATTAAAAGATTTAAATTATGTTTGCATGCATCATGAACAATCTGCTGCTTATGCGGCCGTTGGCTACTCTCAAGTTACTAATCAAATAAGTGCATGCCTGGTATCTACAGGATGCGCGGCCACCAATACAATAAGTGGGGTTTTATCTGCCTGGCAAGATGCTGTTCCAGTTATATTTATATCAGGTCAAAACGTATTAAATGAGACAAGCCGGCATACAGGTATCCAATTGAGGACATTTGGGCAGCAAGAAGCAGACATTGTAGCCATTGTTAAACCAATTACTAAATACGCAGTAATGATCGATGATCCCAAGAAGATCAAACTTGAATTAGATAAAGCGCTTTATTTAGCTCAGAATGGAAAAAAAGGGCCAGTATGGATTGATATCCCATTAGATATTCAGAGCATGAGAATTAATCCTGATGAATTAGACCAATACATACCTCTTCCACCAATAAAAGACACTTTATTACAGGAAAGCATTGATTTTATATTATCAGAATTAAAACAATGTAAACGACCTGCAGTCCTTATTGGTAGCGGGATCCGCTCATCAAATAGCATTGAGGATTTATATGAATTTATAAAGAAATATTCTATTCCGCTAACTTTTACCGCTAGCGCCCCTGACGTATATCCTATTGAGAATAAACTCTCCATTGGATCCGTGGGAGTTATGGGCTGCTCAAGGGCAGGAAATTTTACCGTTCAGAATAGTGATTTACTTTTAATATTTGGTAGCAGATTGTCAACGCTGGTGACGGGGGTCGATTTTGATAAATTCGCAAGAGATGCAAAAAAGATAGTTATAGATTTTGATCCCATTGAGCATAGCAAGAAATCAATAGTAATCGATCGGCTAATTAATAGCGATCTTAAAAAAATTCTTTCTGCATTAAATAGTATTAAAAAAATTAATATCCCAGATTTTCAGCCTTGGATAGAAAAATGTCTTCATTGGAAAGAAGTTTTTAAACCATATAATGCTTGTGTTGTAAATACAAATGGGATTGATCTTTATAATCTTTCAAATGCTCTCTCATATAATTTGCCTGATAATTCAATTTTAGTAACAGATTCTGGCTGTATCGAGGTAATATTACCCACTAATATAAATTTTGGCTTTGGGCGGCGGTCTATTCATCCAGTATCACAAGGGGCCATGGGTTTTGCCCTGCCAGCTGCTATTGGCGCATATTTTGCATCTAAATTACCGGTAATAACGGTAATAGGAGATGGATCGATAATGATGAATTTGCAAGAACTTCAAACCATTCAAAGCCTAAAAATTCCAATAAAAGTTTTAGTTATAAGTAATAACGCGTATGGGATTATTAGGAAAAGACAAAAGGATTTGTTTAGAACAAGAACTATTGGTACTGACTCAAGTAATGGCATTAGCTGCCCCAATTTTAGTAAAATAGCAATGGGGTTTGATATTCCATACTTTAAGATTGAATCAAACGACACTTTAAACCAAACTTTAGAACAAATTTTGGTCATTAGTGGCCCAGTAATATGTGAAATTATCGGGCTAGACGACCAGAGTTATGTGGAGGTGGCGCACTCAAAAACTAAAGATAATAGTTACGTTCGTAGGCCCCTGGAAGATCAAGCGCCATTTCTAGATAGAACTTTATTTTTAGATGAAATGATTATTGATCCCATTGATCAATAGCCGTTACTAAAAATTAAGGTTACTTATGGCAGAGATAAAATTAAAGAATTCAAAAATTATAGGCGATTTTTTGAAGCCATACATTGTTGCTGAAATTAATACAAGCCATTTTGGCTCGATTGATACGGCAAAAGAAATGATTTTGCAAGCAAAAATCATAGGTTGCGATTGTGTAAAATTTCAATCTTGGTCTGCAAACTCTTTATATTCAAATTCTTACTATAAAGACAACCCAATTGCCAAAAGATTTGTGGATAAATTTTCATTTTCCAACAACACTTTAAGTGAGCTAGCTGAATTTAGTAAAAAAAATGGTATCGATTTCGCTTCAACCCCATACTCGCAAGGAGAGGTTGATTTTCTCCTTGATTACTGTAATGTCCCATATATCAAAATTGCCTCAATGGATTTAAATAATTACTCTTTTTTAGAGTACATTGCATCAACTGGCACACCCATGATTCTTTCAACGGGAATGGCTGAAATAGATGAAATACGTCAAGCTGTAAGTACAATTGAAAAAGTTGGTAATAAAAATTTATGTTTATTGCATTGCATATCGATTTATCCTCCTGAAATATCTACGATTCGTCTAAAAAACATAGAAGGACTTAGAAGAGAATTCCCAAGATATCCAATCGGATTTTCAGACCATTCAATTGGGATTTCAATCCCAATTGCGGCTGTAGCTTTAGGAGCTTGTTTGCTAGAAAAGCACTTTACTCTTAATAAAAATAAAATCGGAATGGATAATCAAATGGCCACCGAACCCGAGGAAATGCAAAAACTTATTATCAGTTGTCATAATGTTCAAGCCGCGATAGGCGGAACAGAAAGAATTGTTTATGATGAAGAGAAAGAGCAGCGCTTAAAAATGAGAAGAAGCGTAGTTTCCACTTCTTACTTGAGGGCAGGGACAAAAATAGAGATTCAACATATCTGTCTTAAGCGTCCAGGAACGGGAATTCCTCCAGAAAACGTAAATTCTGTAATCGGCAAGACACTACTAAAAAATATCGAAGAAGATAGTCTTATACTCCTCTCTGACTTATCGAATTAAAGCTAAAAGGTTACCCTAAACTTTATTAAAAAGGGATACTTATGTGGCCATTAAATAATTATAGAAATAACATAGCTGCTATTTCAGATGATGGTCATAAATTAACTTATGACTATTTAAGTCAATTTTCAAAGATAATTGCTAAAATTATTACCCAACGGAGCTTAATTTTTTGCTTAACAGAAAATTCAATCGGATCATTATTGGGGTATACGTCATTTATTCAAAATAAAATTGTTCCATTATTACTAGACTCCAAAATTAATCATATTAGTTTATTAGGATTAATAGAAGAATATAAGCCTGATTATATATGGGTACCAGAATATTTAGTTAATGAATTTCTAAAATATGAAGCAATTTTTGTTTCGCATAATTATGCTTTATTAAAAACTAATTCTATTCGTGAATATCCTTTATATAGCGAACTAGCTCTTTTATTAACAACCTCTGGTTCTACTGGAAGCAAAAAGTTAGTTAGGATAAGTTATTTAAATTTATCTTCTAATATGCTTTCTATTGCCGAATATTTATCTATTGATGAATTTCAAACAACAATCACGACTCTTCCAATGAATTATACTTACGGCCTTTCTATTATTAATAGTTTCTTAAGTAGGGGGGCATGTATAGTCTTAACAAAAAGCTCTATTATGGAAAAAATTTTCTGGAAAAAATTTATTGACCACAAAATAAGCACATTTAGCGGTGTTCCATTCACCTATCAGATGCTAAATCGGTTAAATTTTTATTCGATGGAACTACCGTCACTTTGTAGTTTAACCCAAGCGGGGGGGAAATTATCTAGCGATCTTCACCTTAAGTTTGCAAACTATGCAATAACTAGCAATAAAAGATTTATAGTCATGTATGGACAAGCAGAGGCTACTGCACGGATATCTTATCTTCCGCCAGAGTATTGCTTAAGTAAAATTGGTAGTATAGGCATTCCAATTCCAGGCGGTGAACTCTATTTGCTTAATAACGATGGTTGTAAAATTAATGCCCCAAATATCGTGGGAGAGCTTATTTATGAGGGCCAAAATGTTTCGCTTGGACTAGCTAAATCAGGGAAAGATTTAATAAAAGAAGATGAAAATTTTGGAAAGCTTTATACAGGCGATTTAGCAAAAAAAGATTCAGATGGTTTTTTTTATATCACAGGAAGAAAAAATAGATTTATAAAAATTTTTAGCATTCGTGTTAATCTTGATGAAATTGAGGAAATTTTAAAAACAAAATATCCTGACATAGAAATTATCTGTGATGGGGATGAAGATTTGCTTTTTATTTACGTAAATACCCCTCATGATTTCAATGAGACTATTAATTTTTTATCGAGTTTTACCGGCCTTCACCGATCAGCTTTTAAAGGAATTACTGTACTTGAAATTCCAAGAAATGAAGCCGGTAAAGTTATTTATACGAATTTACCAAGATAATTTTGATTGCCATGCAAAGCTTCTTCTATCTACAAATTAAATTAATAGTAATTTAAAATTAAGGCAAACTTTGATACCATTTAATAAACCATATATTTCTGGAAAAGAATTATGGAATATCGCTCAAGCACATGCTCAAGGCCAAATGGCGGGTGATGGAGCCTTTACAAAACTTTGCAATGCTTGGCTAGAAGATAAATTGGGCTGTAAAAAAGCTTTACTAACCCACTCTTGCACTGCTGCCCTTGAAATGTCTGCTATCTTGGCAAACGTAGGCATCAATGATGAAATAATTATGCCATCTTATACTTTTGTTTCTGCTGCAAATGCATTTGTTTTACGCGGTGCAAAACCTGTATTTATTGATATTCGTCCAGATACATTAAATTTAGATGAAACGTTGATTGAGAGTTTAATTACACCAAATACAAAAGCAATTGTACCTATGCATTATGCGGGAATCTCCTGTGAGATGGATGAAATATTAAAAATTGCTAAGAAATATAATTTACTTGTTATTGAGGATGCAGCTCAAGCATTGGGTTCTTTTTATAAAGGGAAGCCTCTGGGATCTATTGGAGAATTGGGTACCCTTAGTTTTCATGAAACTAAAAATATTATCTCAGGCGAGGGCGGCGCAATAATTATTAATGAAAAAGCTTTTATAGATCGCGGTGAAAATATTCGCGAAAAGGGAACCAATAGAAGTAAATTTTTCCGTGGAATGGTAGATAAGTATTCTTGGGTAGATATTGGCTCTTCTTACTTGCCTGGTGAAATTATTGCTGCCTTTCTTTGGGCTCAAATGGAGGAAGCCAATTTGATTACTCAAAAGCGATTAGAAATTTGGAATCGATACCACAAAAGTTTTGAGGAATTCGAGCTGAAAGGGAGAATAAGAAGACCAATCGTTCCAAAAGAATGCATACATAATGGACATATTTACTATCTACTAATGCGAGATTTAAATGATCGCACTAATTTTATAGAAACATTAAAAAATAGAGGGATAAATTGTGTATTTCATTACGTGCCCCTCCATAATTCACCCTATGCTATTGCGAATGGCTTTGCTCAATCAGAGGAGTTAAAGGTTACTATGGATATAGCAGATAGATTAGTTAGACTTCCAATTTGGATAGGGCTAGATCAAGATCAAGATAAAATTATTTCATGCGTCATTGAATATTTAAAACAATAAATAAATCCAAAAGTTTTATTTAACGCACTCCAAAAAAGCATGAGTATAAGGTATAAATTTTTTGTGACGAACCTTAACATTTAAAAATTTAAAAAATGGCTCTGCTAATACCTTATAGCCACCAGGACTCCTTATATTTTGACCGCGATCACATTTAATTAGAATTTTGGCAATTATATTTTGACCTTTTGAAATAGTAGGCTCAATAGCAATTAATCGTCCACCGTCTTTTAAAATATCTCGTGAAATTAAAAAAATTTGATTTGCTAATGCATCATCCAAGTGATGTAACACACCAATTAAAAGCACTATGTCAAATTTACCAAATTGCTCAAGATTCGAATAATCTATTAAGGCGCATTTAAAGGTGCCACGACTTCCAAATTTCTCCCTGGCTGTCTTAATGTACTCCTCACAAATATCAAAACCAACATATTCAATATCTGGCAAAAACTCAAGAATGGCTGCAGTGCCACAACCAATATCTAAAATTTTGTTTCCTATAGAGGGTTTAATTAGTGTTTCAACAAATAACTTAAAATCTTTTTTTTGACCCATAATAAGTTGAAAGAAATTATAAATACCTGATTTACTCAAGATTGAACGAATGCCAGTAAGCGTCTGAGCCATTTCAAGCCTTAGTATTATGTTTAATAAATACATAAAATTGCTCGCTTAGTATATAAGACATTGCTAAATGTAGGGAGAATGCACCTTTATTATTTGTAGAAAATGAAGAATATATTTTTTTAGAGCGCATCTTAATTCCCTCAACTATTTCATAGTAATTTAAACAAAAACCAAACCCAATATTTTGATATTCCGGATAAATTCCACCTAAAGACGCATTGCATATATCATCATTTAGCATTCTTAAGTTAAAAAAACCAATTGCTTTTTCTCGGTAACTTAATTTAAATAGTATGGACCCTTTAAGCAATTCATCTTCAATCCAGCCTATATATCGAGAATTTGCTTGATCATTAGAAAAAAATGGGTCTAGGTAAACTCTGTCACTTACAAAAAGGCCTGCACTAATTTTAGTAAAAAGTAAATTTTTATCAGCCGCATTCATTGGAGAACAAGTAACAGCTTGAATAATTCTACTTTGTTGCAAAGTAACGTTAGGAAGTTCTGCTGGGTGGTAGCAAGATGTAATAACCTCAATGAATTTATATCCAATTTCCTGAATTGATAGGGAAATGCTACTCAATCCAGGTGGTATCTTGACAACTATGTATTCACTTAAAATTTGTGATAAAAAATTACAAATAGCTACGGGATCATCATCCTCAGAAAGTGTAATTTCTTTGCAGTTAATACCTAAATTACGCTTTTCCCAAACAGCATCAACAACAATCATAATAAAAAGCCACCATAAAAAATAAAGTTTATAACTTAAATTATTCGATATATATTTTTCTAGACATTTCACGAATAAGATCGCGCCCATCCCACATAAAACTAAATTTACCACCATTTCCAATTGGTGTTATTCGATCGATTCCCGAAACTCTATTTGTAAGTAAATAATCATTTAAATCCCCCCCATCAAATCCAAAATATGTAAGTGTTTGAAACTTTTTCGTTACTGCTTTCGTTAAATCTTTCTTTGATCGACTTGAATATTCAAAAAATATTCCGCCACCAGTTGAATATTTAGAAACGTCATGGTCTAAATTATTTAATTTAATTCTATTAATTAAATTATTGGGGGTATTTATAATATAAGTATCATCTAATTCAATAGCGACCTTACAAGAAAAAACAAATTTATTTATTATAGTAAGTGGTGAAATTTGATATTGTTTTTTTAAAATAATATCATTTAGATGCTTCCAAAAATAATTTTGTGAGTTATTTATATTTAAAATTTTACCAACCCAATAGACCATTCTTGGTGAAGAGCATGCATTTTGATCAAATGAATAAGTATCATTATAAAAATCTATTGCTAATTCTTCTTTGTTAGCATGTAAAATATATTTATCAGCATTAATGATGGAAAGAGAGTAGCGATCAGACATTACTATTTCATAAGCATGAGCTGGTATTTTTGACTTCCTTATCTCATCAATGGTTTGATCCCCGCCCCATATTAATCTGATATCACAAATTGAAGAAAATAAATTATTAATTTCATGATCATGATCATAGCTTACTATTGAAATATAATCATGAAGCTCATGAAATTCTATTAAATCTAATAGTTCTTTAATTATTTGAACAATTATAGATATTTGAACAAAAGGTTTAGAAGATACCCTAATTATCGATGCATTTCCAGAAATAAGAGCAGTAATTAAACTGTAAGCAAAGTTAATTGGCACATTTGATGGCGTGATATGAAAACTTAAGCCACGGCCAATTGAAATTGATGCAATATCACTATATTGCTTTTTTAGTGTATTTAAATTTGCTTTTCTACAAAAGAAACCAAGAGCAACAATTTCTGGGTAAATTACGGCGCCCTTATATAGTATTAATTTTTCAGAAAATGCACTTAGAAATTTAACAGCAATATCGCTGAATATGGGAAATGCCCTTAATTTTGGCATATCTTCAAAAGAACTATTGCCAGCGAGACAGCTTAACTCCAGCTTACTATACTTCAAATGTATCACTACAGCCCCTAATTTCGGCATTTTTTATACGACCCAAAATTTGAAAAAATTTCCCTTTTTTCCCGCATGAGCAATTATCTTCACCCAAAATAATACCCTCATCTTCAGTTAGCAGAGAGTGCCCCGGATATGATTTTGGAATAACTGATATGACTTGTATTAATCCCTTTTCACCAAACTTATTAACTGAAAAATCAAATGGATTTCTAATTAAAATATCATTAAAATTATTAGTATGAAGATAACCGCAAGTTGATTCGACAAAAATAGAGCCAGTTTGTTCTACCATGCCATAGTAGTCGAAAATATTGGATAACCCGCAATATTTATTTAATGCAATTTTAAACTCGATACCAGTAACAGACTCTGCTATTAATTTTTTCCATCCCCCTCCGTGAAAAAGTATCCCATTTGATAAATCTAAATAAATATTATTATCTTTTAATTTTTTAACAAAAAATTCCCAGATAATGAAAGTAAATCCAAAAAGAAAAATTTTTTTATCTTGATATTTATTTATAAAGATTTGGATTGCCTCTAGATTTAGATTCATTTTTTCATCAAACGCATATATTTTTTCATTTCCAAAAATGGAAAATCCTAAAATACCAGCGGCTCTAGCTGAAAATAATTTACGGTTTGTTACTATTTTTGGGCTATCTAAAATTAACATTGGAATTCTAGCGGTACCAATATATTCCCCTAGTAATTTTGTAAGTACTTTGGTTTGCATAAATGACGTTTCTTGATCAAGATAAATATTTGAAACCTTTTGTCCGGTTGTTCCTGATGAAGTTAAGGTCTTTATTATGTTGCTTTTAGGTAGACTTAACAAATCAAATTCTTTAAATAATCGAACTGGAATAAATGGAATTTCGTTATATTGGGTAATATTATTTATACGAAATTGATACGCATCTAATATTTTTTTATATTGATAGCAATTTTCATAGTGATGAACGGTTAGATTTCTTAGGAAATGTAACAAAAAATCTAGTTTCTGACTTCGCCCCATTGAATTTGGTTGCATTTCTAAAAGCAAATTCAAGTTAATCATTTTTATTGCTCCGCATTTATGCAAGTGATTTGACTAGCGATTTTATAACATTATTATATTTTTCTATGCACATTAAAAACCTATAATTCATTATCAAACGTTGTATTGCTAATAATATAGAGGGGTCTATTTTTTACTTGATCAAAAATTTTCCCAATATATAACCCTGTAATACCAATTGAACCGATAATCAAACCAGTTGAAAGATATATTGAAACCATTACACTTGTCCATCCATTAATTGGTATGTTCCAAATAAAAAACCTTATAACAAGCCAGAATGCAATTAAAAAAGAAAACACAGCAATAAGAATTCCAAGTTTTACGGTGTTAATTAATAAAAGATTAGAGTGGGCAACTATACTATCTGTAGCCAGGGAAAGAAGCTTTATGAAGGTGTAACTTGATTCACCAAAAGTTCTTAGTTCATGTTTAACCTCTATGTAGGTTTTATTATAGCCAACCCACTGAACAAACAGTCCAAATGATCTATTTTGCTCATTTAATTTTTTTATACTTTTAATCACTTTTTCTGAATAAATTCCAAAATTACCTATGCGATTATCTATCTTGGTATTTGTTAGATAGGAAAAAATTGTATAGAACAACCTCGAACTTATTTTTTTAAAATATGAATCTTGTCGCGAAACTCTTAGGCCAATAACCATGTCCCATCCTTCCATTGCCTTTTTATAGAGGTTTGGAATATCTTCAGGAGCGTCCTGAAGATCACAGTCCATAACTACAACCCAAGCACCTCGCACATATTCAAGTCCAGCAGCAATAGCATAATGTTGACCAAAATTACGAGACAAATTAATTCCATGAATCTGAATTTTTTGTTTTGCAAGTGATTCAATTATTGGCCAAGAATCATCAGTACTACCATCGTTAACTAAAATAATTTCATAATTTATTTTGATGGCAGAAAGTGAATCATTTATCCGATTGCAAAGGATTTCAATTGAATCTTCCGACTGATAAACAGGAATTACAACTGAAAGCTGAATTTGCTCTAAAATTGTCATAAGTTGAAATATTATTAAATTTAAATAATTTGGTGGATAGACTGTTACCACATTTTTAACTTCTGCTAAAGGCAAGCCCGGTAATTCTAGAACGTCTTATTACTCAGGCATTCAAATGCCTAAGCTTAACTTTTGTATTACATGATTGAAAGCTCATATTCAATTAGAGGTAAAGACTTGTACTTCATTAATCAAAGCAAAGGACTAATGGCTTAGCCAAGCATGCATTACGTTCTAATTATATCGCTTAATCAAGACAATCCAATTGAGCTTATCTTATTTTTTATAGCCTCCTTTTATGGAGTACTTGGCAGCAGTGTTTAGTCTCTATAGTGTTGGTATTGTTTGTTAATTATCAAGAATGACATCCTAGCTAAAAAGTTTTTAGGATCGACATATCGGTTCAGTTCAATTATGCGATCGTCTTAGAAAAAGGCCGCTTGGTATTAAATACCAATAATCTTGAAGAAGCGATTGCGCATATTTAGGTGAAACGGCCCTTCTCCTGGTCCGGCTCCCGATTCTACGCCTGCTGCCCCAGCTTAAGAGTACGTGAAGCTTCATCCTTATTAGCCTCTTGAACCCCAGGTAGGGCCTAGCCTTATCCACAAGGCAAGTAAATATCTTATAATTTTTAATACTTTAGAATCAAGGCGATAAAATAAAGTCTTAACACTAATTTAGGGTCATATTTTAATAGTATATAAATAAAGTAGCTGATGAAATCTTCAGAAATATTCTCGTTAATACAGATTTTAGGCCAAGAATTTTTGCAGAAAAAAATTTCTCTGCAAACTTCCAATAAAAAAATTGCAACTTTACAGCCAATTCATGGCCTTATTTTTTTGCCAACAACTCCAGTTACTTATGAAGATGGCTACTTAACTGAGGTTGCTAGGATTGATCAAAAACTACTTGGAGCGCCCATTGTTCAGGTGCATCTAAACCTCACCCTGGCAGGAAGAATTAGGGCATGGGGACTGCACAAAGAAAATACAGATAGACTTTTTTTAGTAAGTGGACAAGTAAAGTATGCTGTTTTTGATGGTAGAAAAAATTCTCCGACATATGGAGTAGTTAATGAAATATTTGTGAGTGATCACTCACCAGGACTTCTCATCATTCCTCCAAATCTATACCACGGATGGAAAAATATTGGCAATACAGATGCGATTATCATTAACATGCCAACATGTTTATACGATTATGAAAATCCAGATGCGTATCATTTAGATTGGGATTCAAAGACTGCAAAAGAATTATTCAAGTATCAATTTTGATTCCTTTTAATTACTTAGAGCACGAGAAGGCGTAAAAGGATTTATTTTTTCTAAAAAATTTAGAGGACATAAAACTTGTCTACTAATTTAACTAATAATTTTTCAATAAAATTGATCGCCATGCCTATGAGAGCCTTAAAATCCGAACTAGAAAATACTCTAGGTTTTGAGTTCGCAATCAAGAAAAAATCCTTAACCACCTCAAATGGAAAGCCCCTAATACCCCTCATTGAAGGATTGGTCTTTCGCCCTACTGGACCTGTATCTCACGATAAGGGATATCTTACGGAAATTTATAGAAGTGATTGGGGTGTCACTGACTTTCCGCTTGTACAAATCAATTCAACCACAACATTTCCTGGACAGGTTCGAGCCTGGGGAATCCATCAATATATTACCGATCGATTATTTGCCTTAACTGGCTCACTTTGTGTGGTGGTGTTCGATGGTCGAAAATTTTCAAAAACTTTTGGCTGCGTGAATGAGTTTTTTATTGGTGGAAAATCTCAAGGACTCATTCTTATTCCTCCAGGACTATGGCATGGCTGGAAAAATATCGGCATCGACGAGGCGACTATCATCAGTATGCCTAGTAATTTATATAACTATGATGATCCTGACCGTTGGGAATTACCGTGGGACTCTGAGCGGGCACAGCAAGTCATCCCGTATCAATGGCCTACAGATAAAGATTCATAACTACTTGTATTCAATACCTTAATGGCACTCCCGCAAGCCAATGATCAAGAGGCCAGCATGCCTCTCATAACTGTAATAATTTCAACTTATAACAGGAGTGATTTCCTACCCTATTCTATAAGATCTGTTTTAAATCAAACTTTTATTAACTATGAACTCTTAGTGATCGGTGATGGATGCACTGATGATTCAGCTGAAGTAGTAAAGGGCTTTACTGATTCACGGGTACAGTGGATTAATCTTGAGAGAAATACTGGAAGTCAAGC
>Ga0304729_1000657_pt1 | contig 24468 bp, 22 predicted proteins | sample C_131016_MF_Meta_FD_190475 | JGI IMG/M metagenome (GOLD analysis project Ga0304729, IMG submission 190475) | Freshwater microbial communities from Lake Croche, Canada to study carbon cycling - C_131016_MF_MetaG (v2) (version 2) | ecosystem: Environmental > Aquatic > Freshwater > Lake | place... | reverse complement strand
TGTCCAAATACCGACGTCCCCAGGACTAATGCGTCCTTCAGGACGAACCGCTGCCGCTTCAACCATGACGAGGCTCGAACCGCCGGTGACGAGTGAACCATAGTGAACGGCATGCCAGTCTTGAATCAAGCCATTGATGGCTGAGTACTGGCACATGGGGCTAACCCAGACCCGATTCTTGAACGTGACGCCGCCGAGTGTGAGTGGTGAAAATAGTACGCTCATTAGTCTCCTATGGTCGCAACCATGATGGCCTTGATGGTGTGCAAGCGATTCTCGGCCTGGTCAAACACAACGCTCATGTCCGATTCAAAGACATCATGCGTCACTTCAAGTCCATCATGCATCCCGGTCTTATGTGCAATCTCACGACCAACTGTTGTCTGCTCATTGTGGAATCCGGGCAGGCAATGCATGAACTTGGCGTTTGGCTTGCCGGTCTTTGCCATCGCTTCGGCATTCACTTGGTAGTCGCTCAGAAGTGCCACGCGCTCATTCCACACTTCGGCAGACTCGCCCATCGAAACCCAGACGTCGGTGTGCACGAAGTCAGCACCAGGTAGCGCCTCATCCATGCTTTCGGTCAACATGATCTGGGCACCGCTCTTGGATGCCAGGTCACGTGCGATTGTCTGAACGTCCTCGGCTGGCCACAGCGCTTTAGGTGCCGCAAAGCGCACATCCGCGCCTAATAGTGCTGCGGTAACAAGGAGAGAGTTGCCCATGTTGGAACGGGTGTCGCCCACGTAAGCAAAGCTGATGTCTTCAGGGCGCTTGCCGGTGTGTTCCATCATGGTCATGAAGTCAGCAAGCATCTGAGTGGGATGCCACTCGTCAGTCAGCCCGTTGTAAACGGGAACACCAGAGAATTCAGCGAGTTCTTCAACCATTGCCTGGGTCTTGCCTCGGTATTGAATTGCGTCGTAGTAGCGACTTAAAACGCGAGCAGTGTCAGCGATGGACTCTTTGTGGCCAACCTGCGACGACAGACCGTCGAGGTACGTGGTGTGTGCACCTTGATCGAAAGCCGCAACTTCAAAGGCACATCGCGTTCGGGTCGAGGTCTTTTCAAAGATGAGCGCGATGTTGCGGCCAACCATACGAGCGACTTCGCGACGTTCGCGCTTTTGTGCCTTCAGATCGACAGCAAGGTCGATGAGCGAGGTGAACTCGTCTTTGGTGAAGTCAATTTCCTTAAGGAAATCGCGGTTGTTCAAATTCATCAGGGCTCCGAGGAAGTGAGAGTCAAAGTACTACCCTACCGATTCATGGCTCGGCATCAGCTGTCAAAGTCTTGACTGTACGCCTAATAGGCGTACAGTTTCCCTATGCCAACAAAAACAAATAAAGACAGTCGGATTGCTGTGCGCCTGAGTGCACTCGAGAAGCAACTCATTGAGCGGGCAGCCCAACACTTGGGTGAGACGGTGACAGAGTTCAGCGTGCGTTGCATCTTAGACCAAGCACGGGATGTCATTCTGGATCAGACTCCGATTGTTTTCGATGAAAATCAATGGGATGCCTTTGTCCAACAACTTGAAGAGCCACCTAAAGCACATGCCGGACTGGTCGAACTTTTGAAGATGCCGAGCGTATTCGATTCGTGAGTGGAACTACGACCCCTGTCACTTTGCTTGCCACATATGAGCTGTCTCACTTCGATTGCGGGCAAGAGATTCTCAACATCTGGCTCAAGAATCGTGCACTCGCGAATGACAAACACCATTTTTCGCGCACGTTTGTTTCGCTAGATAATCAAAACCGAGTGGTTGGTTTTTACAGCCTCGCAGCTAGTTCAGTGAATAGGGAACACGTCCCTAAACCACTACAACGGAATTCACCCAGCGATATTCCAGTCATACTCTTAGGCAGACTCGGAGTGGATATCTCGCATCAAGACCGTGGACTCGGCAGGTCTCTGCTTCAAGATGCTCTACTTCGCTGCCACAATGCCTCCGACTCAATTGGCGCCACAGCAGTCTTAGTGCACGCCCTCACCGAGGCTGCGATGGAGTTCTACATCAAGCATGGGTTCAGCGCATCTGCGACAGATGATTTCACATTGATCTTGCCGATGAGTCGACTTCAAGCAAGTCTGCGTGCAGCGCTCGAGTAGAACTAACTACCCGTTGGTGGGGAAACCTAAGTTGATCCCACCGTGGCTTGGGTCGAGCCAGCGACTCGTCACCACCTTGCCACGTGTGAAGAAGTGCACACCTTCAGTTCCATGAGCATGACTGTCACCGAATAGCGAAGCCTTCCAACCGCCGAAGGAGTAATAGGCCATTGGAACCGGAATCGGCACATTGATGCCGACCATGCCGACCTCAACTTCATTCTGGAAGCGGCGAGCTGCTCCACCATCGTTTGTGAAGATTGCGGTGCCATTGCCGTAAGGATGATCATTAATCAGTTTCAGGCCTTCTTCATAGGTCTTGACCCGAATGACAGACAGAACTGGGCCGAAGATTTCATCGGTGTAGATGGTCATCTCTGGAGTCACGTTGTCGAACAATGTTGGCCCAACGAAGTAACCCTCACCATCGCTATCAGCCACGACATCGCGACCGTCGACAACAGCGGTTGCACCTTGTTCAACGCCGGCGTCGATGTAGGAGACAACCTTGTCGCGATGTGCAGCACTCACCAAAGGTCCCATGTCAGTGCCACGAGTTCCATCGCCTGTTCGAATGGTCGACATACGTTCAACAATCTTTGCAATGAGTTCATCGGCGACTGGCTCGACTGCGACGAGAGCTGAAATCGCCATACAGCGCTCACCTGCTGAACCAAAGCCAGCGTTGACTGCCGAGTCAGCGGCCAAATCGAGATCGGCATCCGGCAGAACCAGCATGTGATTCTTGGCACCGCCCAGCGCTTGGACGCGCTTGCCATGTGCAGTGCCAGTTTCGTAGATGTACTTCGCAATCGGAGTCGAACCTACAAAGCTCACACTCTTCACATCCGGATGAGTCAGCAGACAATCAACTGCCTCCTTGTCACCATGGACCACATTGAATACACCATCCGGCAGGCCAGCTTCTTTCCAAAGCTGAGCAACAAACATTTGAGCCGAGGGATCTTTCTCACTTGGCTTGATGATGACTGAGTTGCCCGTCGCAATGGCAATTGGGAAGAACCACATGGGAACCATAGCCGGGAAATTGAAGGGCGAAATGATGCCGACTACGCCGAGAGGCTGACGGATACTGTACACATCAACACCGGTAGAGACGGCTTCACTGTAGCCGCCCTTAAGTAAATGCGGGATGCCGCAAGCGAACTCGACCACTTCTTGACCGCGAGCAACTTCACCGAGTGCATCAGAAAGTACCTTGCCATGCTCAGCGGTGATGATCGCAGCGAGTTCTTCTTTGCGAGCATTCAAGAGTTCCCGGAATGCAAACATGATTGATATGCGCTTGCTCAGCGAGGTGTTTGCCCATTCCAAACCAGCAGCCTTGGCGATAGCGATTGCCGCATCCATCACATTTACGTCAGCAAAATCAACGGTGGCTGACTGCACGCCAGTTGCAGGGTTGAAGACCGCTCCCGTGCGCTCAGCTGTTCCTGACCATTCCTGGCCGTCGATCCAATGTGTGATGCGTGTGCTCATGACAAGACTCCTTAGTTCACTCAGTCGAATCTACCTAGTAAGCGAAGTCTTGGCGCAACCACTCCGTCTTTGTGAAGAAGATTGAAAAATTTTGTATCGGTTCAGAATGTGCGACAGTGGAGAAACGTTACCTCGTGATTTGAAACATTTGCCGACAGAGCAACATTCGCATCACTACTTGGTCCAGTCAGGAGTTTGAGTCAGCCTGGGAAATCAATACCCTCACGGTTCGCTCCGCTGCAATTCGAACCCTTTGGACTTCATCCGTACGAAGCTGCAGCGCGTTCTCAAAGAGTTCATCAACCGCATAACGAGCGACTACTTTTAGGGCCATCTCTCGCACACGCCAGGCTTCATCCAGAAGTGCTGCTTTGAGAGCGACATTGGCAGTGGGGTCATAGCAATGCAGGAACCCCCGTGTAGCCCATACCCGTGGCCAGTAGCCTTCTGGACCACCTTCTGAACCGGCGAGCACTGCCTCGGCATGGCGACCACCGAGAACCAGAATCAAATCGCCACAGAGATCCGTCCCATCCAGGATTGCTGTGCATCCAGCGACAAACTCCAAGCGACCTCGACGGACCACTTCAGCAGCGATGCGCTGTTTTGGAGTTTCTTGAGACCGCATTGTTCAAGTGTGCCTGATAAATCACTGATGCTGAGATTGGTATCAATTCGGTTAGTCTCCGAAACCACACGAATACAACGAGTGGCGGTAAGCGGACTATGTTGGATCCACTCGTAGAGTCAGATACTCGGCAGTATCGAAGCGGAAGTGCCACAAATTCACGCAATCTCACGTCTCAAGGTGCGCCCCTAAGTCTCCGCTGTGGCATTGTCACAGCATTCGCCTAGTGAGCCGTAATTGGCGAAGAGTCCAAAGCTGTATTGGGAGGGTCGCTGTTAGCGCGAGGACACAAGCCTCGTCTGAGTGAGTCGTGTTAGCCAGAGCGTTGGCCCCGTCAAGTTTGCGGATTCACGTGACCGCGTTGCACTCGTCCCTATTGGAAAGGAATCGAACTCCTCTCATAGGTGGGTCTCTCGGGCGAACTCAGCGGCTGTAAGGTCCTTCAGCCACTGACATTGACGAATCCGACCAAGTCGGTACCGGAAAGTTTTGCGGTCGTTCCAATAGGTCATTTCTTGAAGGTCGAATTCTTCACCATATGTATTCTCGACCTTTAATAAAAGAAATGGGACTCTCGGAAGAATTCCGGAGCCCCATTTCTTTCGCTGGTGTGAATTGACTACATCCCGTGACCGATACAAGTACCACTGTTGTTGTTCGAGTTGGTCCCATCGGGGCAAGTCGTATTACTGAACGTGAGCGTGGATGCCGTGTATCCCGTCCAGATTGAACCCTGCAGGTTGGCACCTGTCAGAATAACTGTGCCGAGCTGAGTCCTCGACATGTTGGAGTTCGTCAAGTCGACATTGGTTAAGTTCGTGTGGAGGAACTGACTTCCCGAGAAGTCTGAACCCGAGAAGTTGCTACCCGTCCACACAGATTTGATGCCATAAGAGACGGCACCATTGAAAGAAGAGTTCACCGCATAGACGCTGCTCATGTTCACGTTTGAATTATCAGCCACAACGCCGATCGATGCGTTGCCAGAGAAGTCTGTAGCAGGCATGAACGAACCGTTGAAACTGGCTCCAGTCAACGTGGCGTCCTTAAACCCTGACCGCGTCAAGATGGAGTTTGCAAAGGAAACTCCCGCCAAGTTCGCAGAATGAAAGACCGAGAACGGGGCATTGACGCCCGCGAAACTAAAGGCAGTGAAGTTTGGCCCAGAGCGACTGAGGGTCGAGAACTGGCAGCCAAACATGTTCTGCCCAGGAGCAGGAGACGCAGACTTGGTACAGTCCTGTCCACCATTTGTGCCCGCTGCGCCTGTTGCTCCGGCCGGTCCAGTTGCGCCGGCAGGTCCTACAGGTCCAGTGGCGCCGGCAGGTCCCGCAAGTCCAGTTGCACCGTTAGCGCCTGCAGGTCCCGCAGGTCCTGTTGCGCCAGTCGGACCCGAGATGCTCCAAGTGGCTAAGGTGTAACCCTTCGCGCAGGATTGGGTCTTTGTTTGAACGTGGGTCAAGACGCCACTCTTAAGACAAGCAAAGTAAGAGGTTGCTGCAATCTTCGGTGTCGCAGTTGCGGCGGATACGGCAAGAGTTGCCAGACACGAAGCGACTGTTAGCGCTGCAGCCGATGCAACAGCAACACCGATCTTGTGGGAACGTGTATTGAGAGTAAGTCTTGACCTTAAGTTCATACAACTCCGAACATATTTTAAATCTAGCCATTTTGACCGCTCGAAGGCTAGCATCAAAAAACTTTCCGCTTGTTCGAATTTTTGAAATTTGGAAGGGAATCATGCACTTGGCGTTGTTTGGCGTTGCGTCTGGACAACGGTGGCTCACGTTAGTGTATGAATCAATTTTGTAAGTGGAGTAGCGTGGTAGCTCACGTTTGGTTCGGCAGTGTCGCGGTCGACTGAAGCCAATAGCGTGATTTCCCATTTGGAGAAACTCTTCGAGAGTCACCAGGCACTGCGAGAAATCCGCAATGACAATGGCGGAATAAAGTGTCCCAATCGTTGCCTGAAGGTTTCGCAGACACGACAGTCTGTGGGTGGGCGCCCAATTCTTGTGGAGCTGTAAATAGATGCAGCTTGGCCACGGTCAACCGAAAATACTGCTTAGGTTAATCTTCGAAACCACACGAATAAGACGAGTGGAGCTGAGGGGACTCGAACCCCTGACCCCCTGCATGCCATGCAGGTGCGCTACCAGCTGCGCCACAGCCCCAAGAGCCTCTACCTTAGCAAAGCCATCAGTCCGTGACGAATTGGCAGTGCTGACTCCTAAAGAACTTGAACTACTTGTCGTCACCCATTGCAGGTTCTGGAAGTGATCCAGCGTTGTATTCCTGAAGGCGCCAATTGAGTCCAGCATGCCGCGGTGTCGCATCATCAAGTTCCTGCAACACCGACCATTGAGCGTTCGATAGCACGCCCAGTGCGGACCACTGAGCAGGCTCTAACGCGAGCAAGCGCCCTAGCCCAGCTCGCAATGCACCACCGTGAGACGCGACAACCAAAGTGCCACCTGCAGGAACCTGGCTTAGACCACGCTCAATGCCACGAATAACTCGCTCGGCAACTTCAAGACGTGTCTCTCCCCCGCCTGGGCGCAGGTTTGAATTGCCACCCCAGTCCGTGTAATCCTGCGGATAGGCGGCCATGATTTCGTCCTTAGTCATGCCTTGCCACACACCGGAATAGGTCTCTCGCAAGTCAGGGTCGGGAACAACCTCAAGGTCGACCAAATTGCCCAAGGCTTGCCCGGTGGCAAATGCCCGACCGAGATCACTCGCGATGATGTGCGTCGGATTCAACCCAGCCAAAGTTTGCGCAGCACGACGAACTTGGTCTTGACCAACTTCATCAAGCGGAATGTCTTCTTGACCCTGGAAGCGCCCCAGAGCATTCCAGGCTGTTCGACCATGCCGCCACAAAACTAGGCGACGCGAACTCATACCAATTCCACCGGAATGTGTGGGCAGTCGCGCCACAAACGCTCAAGGTCATACAAGCTGCGTTCCTCCGATTGCTGCACGTGAACGACCATGTCGAAGTAGTCCAAGAGAACCCATTTGCCTTCACGTTCGCCTTCGCGACGAATCGGGTCGATATCAATTTCATCAAGGGCTGCTTCAATGGCATCAACGATTGCCGCAACCTGACGATCATTGTTTGCAGAACAAATCAAGAAAATGTCAGTGATGACGAGGTGCTCGCTGACATCAAGTAGTGCGATGTTGTCGGCCTGCTTGTCGAACGCAGCCTGTGCGGCAATCTTGGCAATCTTGATGGCATGGTCAGATGCGGTCATTCAGTTCACGCTTTCCCTTTGATGTGCAGAGCACGATAGTCAACTCCAAGAGTAACGGTCAAATCTGCAATCGGATGCAGTGAAGATTTCCGGACCTTTGCTAGATCACTACGAGTTACATCTACGTGCTTAAGACCGAGTGTCGCGACCAGGTTATCTAGGACCTGGGCAGAAACCGTTCCCAGTATTCGAACATGCGTCACCTTGGGCAACGCACTTTCTCCACCGTCTACAAAGACATACGAAGTGTCGCGAAAATCCTTACGCACCAGCAACCGATCACTCGGATAGTGACTGACAACGGCTACTCGAACAGATGATGGATTCGCAGCAACAAACACTGTCTTGGTAAAGGTACTGACTTGCTGCACCACTCTTTCTAGATCGAATCGTTGCCATCCAGCAGAGTGATGCGGTACCAGTCGACTCGGCACTGTGACAAAGTTGATTGATTTCGCTGCTTTCCAGACGCGCTCCCTCTTGACCTTCAGGAGAAAGTTCGCCACATCACCAGTAGGCACTGTGGTGCGCGAAAGTGAACCTAGGGCCGAGAGTGTCTGCTTCATACGTTCAAAATCATTAGGAAGTTTCAAGACTGCAGCACGCAAAACCATATCCAACCTTGCGGTCCGAACTACCATTGATTCGTGCGGAATCCGCACCAACGCATAAGCAGCAGCTCGACTTCCATCAAGATGCACTTTCCCAGGCGGGATGACCAAATCTCGCCGTTGTTGAATCGGCACTCGAATCGACGATGGGTTCTCTATGTCAACGCCACGCACGCTATCGATGAGCCCTGCGAGCGCTAGGCGTTGCAGAACGAGAGAGCCATCGATGCGCACACCAAGTGCATTCGTCAATGCTCTCTGAACATTTGATGAAGAAGTCTCAAAACCTGCCGTTGCCAGATTTGTCAGCGAACTTGCACCCGTATCAATAACAATTCGAGGCTCAATGACGAATAGCCTGACCTTCGACACGTTTGAGGTAGCCACTATGAGCAGGCTGCTAGCAATGTGCTGATCATCGCGCGTGACAGTAACAAGCAAGGTATGTAAATCGCGAGCTGGTTCAACTTGTGTCGGACTCGATGATGCAGTCGGACTTGCCTGCGGCAACACCGGCAAAGCTCGACCATTTCCTTTAAGAAGAAACAGTCCGGTAAATAGCGCAATGCCAGCCAGGCTTGAGGCCAACCACTTGAGAAATGATGGTGTGCGTTCCACTAGACATACAGCCTATGTGTGATGGCAAAGTCAATGGCCGCATCTGTCATCAAATACCGACACTCCACTCCCTCGGCCAATCGTGAACGAAGCTGCGTTGCTGAGATGCGTACCTGCGGCATGTGCACTGTGGTGTGCTCAAATGGAACATCTTGCACTTCTGTATGTTCAGCGGTGCCGAAAGCTCGATCAACTGAAACGATGCGGGCGAGCGTCACAAACTCTTGCCACCTGTGCCACGTCGAAATCCCGAGAAGGGCATCAGCTCCAACAATCCAAAAAACCTCATCGTCAGGATGTTCCTGCTGCCATTCCAAGACAGTGTCTATGGAATACGTGGGGCCAGCGCGGCGGATGTCCAGGTCACTCACTTCAAAGCGCATGTCATTTGCAATTGATCTTTCTACCATCGCCAATCTCTGCGACGCATCGGTAATGTTGCGATCAGTCTTTTGCCAAGGACTGCCTGCGGGCATGAACACCACTTTGTCGAGCTTGAGCGCGGTATGCACTTCGCTGGCCGCAACAAGATGGCCAATGTGAATGGGGTCGAAAGTTCCGCCAAGAATGCCTACGCGCATAACTCTGTCCTACACCCGAACGTTTCTAATGGCGAGTGTGACCATTGCCGGTCACGATGTAGGTGGTCGTGGTCAGTTCGGGCAGTCCCATTGGGCCGCGAGCATGAAGTTTTTGGGTTGAGATGCCAATCTCGGCGCCAAAACCAAACTCGCCTCCATCCGTAAAACGCGTAGAAGCATTAACCATGATGGCGGCAGAATCAAGACCGCTTGTAAAACGACGAATAGCAGACTGGGAGTTGGAGACAATAGCCTCGGTGTGGCCTGACGACCAGCGACGGATGTGTGCAATCGCATCTTCGAGGCTATCAACAACACCCGCAGCCATATCGAGGCTGTAATACTCGGCGGCCCAATCCTCATCAGTGACCGGTGCGCAATTGGTTCCGACTTGGGCAGCCACCGCAGCCATGGCGGAATCACCGTGGACAGTAACACCAGCTTCCTTGAATGCATGCATCAACATCGGAAGGAACTCACCTGCAATGTTGCGGTGTACCAAAACCGTCTCAGCAGTGTTGCACACGCTAGTGCGCTGTGTTTTTGAGTTAATGACAATGTCGACAGCCATCTTGAGATCGGCCGCTTCATCAACATACACATGGCAGTTGCCAACTCCGGTTTCGATAACCGGAACTGTCGACTGGGTCACAACAGTTTCAATCAGACCAGCGCCTCCGCGCGGGATGACCACATCAACGAAACCCCGAGCCGTCATCAAATGCTTAGCTGCCTCATGAGTCGTGCCAGGTGCCAATTGAATCGCATCTACCGGAACATCGGTTTCAGAAAGCGCATTCCGCATCACAGCAACCAGCTCGGAGTTGGTGTTGTGTGCCGAAGACGAGCCGCGGAGCAAGACGCAGTTTCCGCTCTTGAGTGAAAGACCAGCGGCATCCACTGTCACATTTGGTCGGGCTTCATAAATCATGGCGATAACGCCCATGGGGACGCGCAGCTGTCGAACTTCTAGCCCATTCGGAAGGGTGTAGCCACGAACCACCTCACCAACAGGATCCGGCAAATCAGCAACAGTGCGCAATGCATCCGCAACTGCATGAATACGCTCACCGTTGAGAGTGAGGCGGTCAATGATGGCAGGGTCTGTGCCAGCGGCGGTCGCAGCAGCAATGTCGCGAGAGTTCGCCTCGATGATGATGCCCGAATGTGTGACCAGTGCATCAGCCATGGCATTAAGTGCAGCATCCTTTTGAGCGCGAGTGCACACAGCCAAGTCAGCGGCAGCAATTCGAGCTGCGCGCGCTGCATCAAGAACTGCTTCGCGTTCATCTGACATAGTCACCACTCCTTGTGATTTTTAGTCTAGACATCAATAACTACGAGGTCATCCCGATGGATCACTTCTCGATCAAAGCCGCTTCCCTGCTCCGCGACAATCTGCGAAGTCTTTTTGCCAATCAGCGTAGGAAGCTCGTCCGAGTCAAATGACACAATTCCGCGGGCAAGAACCTGACCTTGTTCATTGCATACATCCACAGGATCTCCAGCGACAAAGGCGCCACTAGCTGAAACGATCCCAGCCGGCAGGAGCGACATTCGTCGATCAATTACGGCGTCCACAGCACCTTGATCAATCACAAGCTGACCTTGAGGAGTAGTGGCATACGTCAACCAAAAGAGGCGCGTGGGAACTCGCGACTCACTCGCCGCAAATAAGGTCCCTACAGCAGCTCCAGAAAGAGCAGCCACGACGTTGTCCGCCGACGTCAAGACAACCGGTATTCCTGCAGAGGTCGCAATGCGAGCAGCCTCGACTTTGGTCAGCATGCCGCCAAGGCCGACGCCGGCTGAACCAGTGCCACCGATGGTAACGGAATCAAGTTCGGCAAAATCCCGAACATCAGGAATCAGTGAAGTTCCCGGAGTGGACGGATCGCCGTCATAAAGACCATCAACGTCGGAGAGCAAAATGAGTACATCGGCTGAAACTACTTGGGCGACAAGCGCGGCTAGCCGGTCATTGTCTCCGAAGCGAATCTCGTCAGTTGCGACAGTGTCGTTCTCATTCACAATTGGCAGGATGCCGAGTTCAAGGAGACGATTCAGGCTTCGCTGAGCATTCCGATAGTGAGCCCGGCGAGTGACATCCTGTGCGGTGAGCAGAACCTGACCGACGGTGATTTCATGAGCGCCAAAGTCCTTGGCGTATTGAGCAACGAGAAGTGACTGACCTACGCTGGCCGCAGCTTGCTGGGTTGCCAAATCAGTGGGACGCGACTGCAAACCAAGTGGGGCTAGACCGGCAGCAATTGCACCGCTCGATACGAGCACGATCTGAGTTCCACTGCCATAGTGAGTAGCAAGCGCATCAACTAACGTCGTAACACGCTCAGTATTCAGGCCACCAGTTCGAGTCGTGAGCGAAGAAGAACCGACTTTAACGACGATTCGCCGTGCTGAAGTGACTTCAGTCCGCATCGAGCTCACCTAGATAGTCTTCGTCCTCACCAGACTCAACATGCAACATCTCGGCATAAGCCTGGGCGAGTAATTCTTCATCGGTCTTATGTCGCTGGCGTTCCTTGCGCTCAGCCAGACGCTCGGCCGCACGCGGACGATTATCTTCCTCAAGGCGTGAGTCAGTTCCACGCGGACCAACATGCAGGTCAGCAACTGTAGGCTGCCAGTCGAACACAATGGCATTGAAGCCTTCACCAATAACAACTTCGTCGCCTGCAGAAGCTCCTGCTTTGGCCAGCTCGGTTTCGACACCAGCACGCGCCAACCGATCGGACAGGTATCCAACAGCTTCATCATTTGTGAAGTCGGTCTGGCGTACCCATCGTTCAATGCGTTCGCCTCGAATGCGGTAACGGAACTCAGTTTCACCTGCACGTTCCTGAATGACTTTGAAGCCACTGTCATCAATCGCCTTCGGGGTCACAGTCACGCGAGGACGGCTCTGCATTTCCAGGGCCTTTTCAGCACGTGCACCCTTGACGATTTCCGCCATTGCGAAGCCCAGCTCACGCAGACCTTCGTGACTAACGGCCGACACCAAGAAAGTTCGATAGCCACGCGCATGCAGGTCTGGCAAAACGATTTCAGCCATATCTCGACCTTCAGGAATGTCCACTTTGTTGAGCACAACAATGCGCGGACGGTCTTGAAGGCCGCCGTACTGCTCAAGCTCGTATTCAATCGCATCAAGGTCCTTGAGCGGATCACGCTGCGACTCCAAGGTCGCACAGTCAAGCACATGGACGAGCGCTGCACACCGCTCTACGTGTCGAAGGAATTCAAGACCAAGACCCTTACCCTCGCTTGCTCCAGGAATGAGGCCAGGTACGTCAGCCATCGTGAACACGGTGTCGCCTGCCTGAATCACGCCAAGGTTCGGCTCGAGCGTCGTGAATGGATAATCAGCAATTTTTGGTCGAGCAGCCGACATGGCAGCAATCAACGATGACTTGCCAGCACTTGGGAAGCCCACAAGGCCAACGTCAGCGACGGTTTTCAATTCGAGGACGACATCGCGCAGCGCACCCGGCTCACCCAAAAGTGCAAAGCCAGGGGCCTTGCGTCGAGTTGACGCTAGGGATGCGTTACCGAGACCACCACGGCCACCTGCAGCCACGACAAAGCGGGTACCTTCTCCAACTAAGTCAGCCAGCACTGTGCCGTCAGAAAGCGATACAACGGTCCCCTCGGGGACGTGTAACTCTAAGTCTGCGCCTTGAGCACCATTCTTGTGATCGCCTTGACCAGGTCGACCGTTACCAGCTGACTTGTGTGGGGCGCGGTGGTAAGCCAGCAAGGTTGTGACTGACAGATCCACAATCAGCACGACGTCGCCACCGTTGCCACCATTGCCACCGTCTGGGCCGCCGAGCGGCTTGAACTTCTCGCGATGCACCGACGAGCAACCATGTCCGCCGTTGCCACCTTGGACGTGGAGAACCACGCGGTCAACGAATGTTGCCATTGTGTCCTCCTTTTGGTCTTCAATTCAGTGCTGCAACAACCTGAGGTTATTGCTCGAGTTCTTACGAGATCTAGTGCTTTAGTTCTTACAAAAAGAAAAGCGGGCCCAAATCGGACCCGCTTCCCTCACGTTTAGATGCGGATTATTCCGCAGGGACGATGTTCACAACACGACGGCCGCGACGAGTGCCAAACTGCACTGCACCTGCTGCCAACGCAAAGAGCGTGTCGTCTCCACCACGTCCGACATTGTCGCCTGGGTGGAAGTGTGTGCCACGCTGACGAACAATAATTTCACCCGCGCCAACGACCTGACCGCCAAAGCGCTTAACGCCTAGACGCTGCGAATTTGAATCGCGGCCGTTGCGAGTACTGGAAGCACCCTTTTTATGAGCCATGACTTATGCCTCGTTCTCAGTTGTAGTTTCAGCTTCAACAGTTTCGACTGCAGCAGCAGCCTTCTGAGCTGGAGCCTTCTTGGCTGAAGCGCCACCGATTGACAAGATGCGGACATCAGTCAGATCAGAGCGGTGACCCTGACGGCGACGGTAGCCAGTCTTGTTCTTGTAGCGCAAGATTTCGATTTTTGGACCGCGGTTGTGTTCAACAACCTCAGCAGTCACAACAAAACTTGCAAGCTCATTTTCACCTGAAGTGACCTTGTCACCATCAACGACCAGCAAGGTTTTCAAAGTCAAGGTTTCCCCTGGCTTGGCACCAACACGGTCAAGGCTAATCAGGTCGCCAACGGCAACTTTCTCCTGGCGTCCACCAGCACGAACGATCGCGTACACGATGCATCTCCTTGATTTCACTGCTTATGAGGAAAATCCCTCAGGCGTAAGCCTCATAAGACTACGGATTAATAGGGGTTTGGGTCAAACTGAGACTAGGAACCTAGTCTCGGAATGGGTGTCTAGGACTAGAAACCTAGGCTGTCAATGGGTGGTGGCGGTTCAAACATTTCCAGAACTACCCGTTTCCGGCCACGTGATTTGATTAATTTTGAGGCTTTATTGCCCGAATCATTGCCACTTTCAGCAACATTTGTGGCCTCGGCATCATTCTGTTTGGAATTACGCCTCGATTTCGCGGCCTTGGTACTCGTTTCAGCCTGTGGTGCAGCCTTTTCGTGCGTGTGAGTTCCAGTGGAAATCACAACACCTCGACCATTGCAAGCATCACAAGAGCTACTGAATACTTCGAGCAAGCCGGCACCGATGCGCTTACGCGTCATTTGTACCAGCCCTAATGAAGTTACTTCAGCAACTTGATGCTTGGTGCGATCTCGACCGAGGCACTCAATGAGGCGACGAATCACTTGATCACGATTGCTTTCCAAAGTCATGTCAATGAAGTCGATGACGATGATGCCACCAATATCACGGAGACGGAGTTGGCGAACAATTTCTTCGGCAGCTTCCAAGTTGTTCTTGGTCACGGTCTGCTCTAGGTTTCCACCCTGGCCAATGAACTTTCCGGTGTTCACGTCAACAACGGTCATAGCTTCGGTGCGGTCAATAACAAGTGAGCCACCCGAAGGCAGGAATACCTTGCGATCCAGAGCCTTCGAAAGCTGCTCATCAATGCGGTACTGCGCAAATACATCCTCGGTGCCGACATGTTTTTCCAAACGGTCCGCAAGATCTGGAGCGACATAAGTGACATACGGATGCACAATGTCCCAAGCGTCCTCGCCTGAAACGATGAGTTTTTTGACATCTTCGTTGAAAATATCGCGCACTACCTTGATGGAAATGTCTGGCTCACCGTAGAGCATGCTTGGTGCGCTGGCAGTCTTCGACTTGGCTTCAATGTCTTCCCACTGGGCAGCCAATCGAGCCACATCTGTGCGCAACTCCTCCTCAGAAGCGCCTTCTGAAGCGGTACGGACAATTACGCCAGCATCTTCAGGTACGACCTGACGCAAAATTGACTTCAAGCGAGCACGCTCGCGATCAGGGAGTTTGCGTGAGATGCCGGTCATCGGGTTATTCGGTACATAGACCAAGAAGCGACCAGGCATCGAAATCTGACTTGTCAGACGGGCACCTTTTTGGCCGACCGGGTCTTTGGTGACCTGGACGAGAACGGTGTCGCCAGATTTGAGCGCAGTTTCGATGCGCTTTGGTTGTCCGTCAAGGCCGGCCGTGTCCCAGTTGACTTCACCGGCATACAGCACAGCGTTGCGCCCCTTGCCGATGTCAACGAAGGCCGCTTCCATACCTGGCAGAACGTTCTGAACTCGTCCCAAGTAGACGTTGCCAATCAACGAGCCACTGCTGGACTGGTTAATGTAATGCTCCACAAGAATGCCGTCTTCAAGAACAGCAATCTGGGTGCGATCGCCCTTTTGACGCACGACCATAACGCGTTCGATGTTTTCACGTCGAGCGAGGAATTCTGCTTCACTCAGAATTGGAGAGCGTCGACGATTGTTATCGCGACCGTCACGTCGGCGATTGCGCTTGGCATCTACGCGAGTCGAATTTGAGTCGTTATCTTGTCCGTCGCGATTACGCGTGCGACTGCGGCGACGAGGTGAACCAGATTCAGCATCCTCTTCCCCATTGGCCGAGTCGTCGCCGGAACGCTCTTCGACATCATCTTGAACGTCATCATCGCCATCTGCATCAGGGCCACTGTTGTTACGAGACTTGTTGCGATTACGGCCGCCACGACGGTTACGGCGACGCCCTCCGCGGGCATCTCCTTCACCACGCTCATCTTGGCCGCTGTCATTACCTTCGCTGGTATCTGTTGCGGCGGGAACTTCCTCAGTGACCGCAGAGTCCTGCGAATCCGTCTCTTTACGGTTATTGCCGCGCTTGGCAGTCTGGGTACTCGTCTTAGATGCCTTAGCTGGCGCCTTAGTCGGTGTATCTGAGGTTTCGTCAACTTCAGTGGCAACTGGCTTGGAGCGAGATACCTTCTTGGCTGGAGCTACGGCTGCTGGAGCCTGGAAAATTGGGATGGCTACTGCGGCTTTTCTCGCTGGCCGCTTGGCTGGCTTATCAGATTCAGGAGATGCCGCGTCCGTCGAACTTTCAGCCTTGTCCACAGATAACTTCGGTGCAGCGCTCTTGACCGCGACCTTCTTTGCCGGCTTGTCAGAAGCAGTGGTCAAGGTCTCTGAACCAGCAGTTGCCTTCTTCACCGGCGCCTTGCGAACTTTTGGTTCAGCGACTTTCTCAGCAGCTGCAGGAGCATCTACTTGAGGTGGACCTGCTGGCCGACCGGCTGCACGACGACGTGGCCTCGTTGCAGCAGCATCGCTCGCATTTACTTGTGTTGAATCATTCTCCGACATGTATGTCGTCTCCTATCGCAACCCACCTCGCACGCGTGCGATGGTGAGCGTTCACCCACGCTCTCGAGAGAGCGCATAAGCCTATGTTGCGACGGTGTCGGGCTCAGGCTTGAGTGGCGATCCGATCAGGGGTGAATGGATCACCTACGGACCAGCCATCTTCAAGCAGGGGACCCTGCGCCAAGCGTGTAATCCGTGAAGGAACTTTCGGCGCGAGATCCGCAACCTTTTTGAGAGCTGCCAGAACATCGTCGGGTCGAACGGATGGAACTCCATGTCGAACGACTACTTGAAGTATTGCACACTCTTGGCCCTGAGTGACGTCAGCACGAATTACGGCAAGTCGTGCATCAAAGGTACGGGCGCCGTTCTTCGTCATCCGCTCGACTAAAACTTCTTGTTCTGCAAGGAATTTCTCAACGGCAGCGTCAAGGTCTGCAAAACTCACGTCCGGGAGTTCTATCCGCCAATGGCTCGCCTCTAGACGATTCACAAAATCTGGAGTGTGAACTTCAACAACATCAATGATGTCTAGTCCCGGCGGCAATACTCGGTCGAGGACTTCACGCAGTTTGACTGGGTCACAGGCCCGCACGACGCCAATTTCCACATATTCAGCTTCACTCGCAACTCCGGTAGGAGCAGCATTTGCATAGGAAATCTTAGGATGCGGTGAGAATCCTGCACTGTAAGCCATCGGAACATGAGCCCTGCGTAATGCGCGCTCGAATGCACGTTGGAAGTCGCGATGTGAAGTGAATCGCAGCGGCCCACGCTTTGCGTGCTGAATGCGCAGCTTTTGGACGGCAGGAATTAATTCGCGACCGGGATCGCGACTAGCCATTTGAGCCACTCGCAACAGTTACCAGCGAAGGAATCGTCGGCATAGGCAACATCACCGTATTGGTTGGGCCAATCTGGATTTCGGTACCCATGTGGTCACATACACCACAATCAAAGCACGGCGTCCAACGGCAGTCTTCGACTTCAACTTCCGCCAGGGCATCCTGCCAGTCTTCCCACAACCACTCTTTGTCTAGACCGGAATCTAAATGGTCCCAAGGGAGAACTTCAGAAAGTTCGCGTTCACGAATGGTGTACCAGTCAACGTCGACAGGTAGATCAGCAAGCGCTACTTCGGCGGCTTTCATCCAGTTGTCATAGCTGAAGTGCTCGCTCCAGCCATCAAAGCGGGCACCGTCACGCCATACCTGTTCAATGACTCGTCCCACCCGACGATCGCCACGAGAGAGCAAGCCTTCTACGACGCCCGGCTTGCCATCGTGGTAGCGCACGCCAATGGACTTGCCCATGGCACGATCATCACGAATAGCATCACGGAGTTTCTTCAGGCGGGCATCGGTAGTTACGTGATCCAGCTGTGCAGCCCACTGGAATGGTGTGTGCGGCTTTGGCACAAAGCCACCGATGGACACTGTGCAGCGGATGTCTTTACGTCCAGAAGCCTCACGACCAGCCTTGATAACTTCATGCGCAAGACGCGCAATCTGCAACACATCTTCGTCAGTTTCGGTGGGCAGACCACACATAAAGTACAACTTCACTTGACGCCAACCCGCAGCATAGGCTGCCGTTACTGTGCGAATGAGGTCTTCCTCGGTCACCATCTTGTTGATGACCTTGCGAATGCGTTCGCTGCCACCTTCTGGGGCAAACGTCAAACCGCTTCGACGACCATTGCGCGAAAGTTCATTGGCCAGGTCAATGTTGAAGGCATCAACGCGCGTGCTTGGCAATGACAAAGCGGTCTGTGAATCTTCGTACTGGTCGGCCAGACCTTTAGCAATGTCTGCAATCTCGCTGTGGTCAGCGCTAGATAGTGACAGCAGACCAATCTCTTCGTAACCCGTCTTTTCCAGACCATTAGCAACCATTTCGGCAATTGTGGTCTTGGAACGCTCGCGCACCGGACGAGTAATCATGCCCGCCTGACAGAAGCGACAGCCACGAGTGCAGCCACGGAAGATTTCGACACTCATGCGCTCATGAACACTTTCGGCCAGTGGCACAAGCGGCGCCTTTGGATATGGCCATTCGTCTAGATTCGAGACCGTGTGCTTGGCGACTCGGAAAGGCACGCCTGGTTGATTCGGAGCTACACGCCGAATGCGACCATCTTCGAGGTACTCAACGTCGTAGAACCGTGGCACATAAACCACACCCGACTTTGCCAGGCGCAGAAGAAGTTCATGACGGCCGCCAACACTGCCACCACGCTTGAAATCAGCGACGATGTCAGTTATCGCAAGTACCGCCTGCTCGCCATCGCCAATAACGGCACAGTCAATAAAGTCTGCAATCGCCTCAGGATTGAAAGCAGCGTGTCCACCAGCAACAACTAGCGGATGCGTCTCATCGCGATCAACCGCATGAATAGGCACGCCTGCAAGGTCGATAGCAGTAAGCATGTTGGTGTAGCCGAGTTCAGTCGCAAACGAGAGGCCGAATAAGTCAAAAGCTCCGACTGGTCGGTGGGTTTCTAGCGTGAACTGAGAAACGTTGTTTTCACGCATCAAGGCTTCGAGGTCTGGCCAGACAGCGTAAGTGCGCTCACACAAAGTGTCTTGACGCTCATTGAGTACTTCGTACAGAATCTGAACGCCTTGGTTGGGAATGCCAACTTCATAAGCATCTGGATACATCAGGACCCAGCGAACCGTCACATCGTCCCAGGGCTTAACAACAGCATTGAGTTCGCCACCGACGTACTGAACTGGTTTCTGAACTAGTGGCAACAACTGTTCCAGAGCGGGAAAAACTGACTGGATTGGCATGATGGCTTCCTAAAGGTTGGGGAAGAATAATGCGATCTCACGAGCTGCAGATTCAGGTGAATCCGAGCCGTGCGACACATTGAGTTGCATTTCCGTAGCAAAGTCACCACGAATTGTGCCTAGTGGCGCGTTAACTGGATTGGTCGCACCCATCATTGAACGCCACTGACTGATAGCTTCATGACCCTCAATAACGCCGGCAACCAAAGGCCCGCTGGTGATGAACTCGACCAGAGACTCAAAAAACGGCTTGCCTTCGTGTTCGCCATAATGCGCCGTGGCAGTCGCACGATCAAGAGTGCGCAACTCTAGAGCAACAATGGAGAAACCCTTACGTTCAATTCGGGCTAACACTTCGCCCACAAGACCACGGGCTACACCATCAGGCTTAATAAGAATCAATGTGCGTTCAGACATGCGCACTAGTCTATGGCGAAACTTACGAAGGTGAGTCGCTACTGGCAGCCTGACTGGCTCTCGCGGCGATAGCGGCATCGGTCTTAGCAGACAAGTCGATAGCGAGTAGCCAAATGATCAAGAACAAAATGCCGGGAAAGAGCATGGGCCGGACTGCGATGCCCGTGCCGATGACAATCAGCTGAACAGTAAGACCGGTCGTGATAGCCGTTCGTCGATCTCGACGAACCCCGCCGACTGCGAGAATGCACAGCAGTATGAGAGCAAGTGACGTCCAAATCGCATGAGACTTTGACACATGATTCATGATTACTGCTACTGGAACAGTCAGGCCAATGACGATTGCCTGAAACACCAGAATTGCACTTCCCATTACCTTCATAGCGCTTCCCTACGCTTCCATACGGCCCATGAGTGCACGCCCTTGAGCAGCCGTGACCACCGAGCCTGTGACCACAACGCCAATGCCCGTTGAGCCTGAAGCGTCTGCAATCTCAATGGCTTGATCAAGAGCAGCACTCATACGCGGGGCAAGGTGAACTCGGTCTTCGCCAAAAATCTGTTCAGCCAGCTCATACAATTCATCGGCAAGCATGGCCCGAGGAGTGCCATTGGATGTGAGAACCACCTCATTGAGAACTGGCTCGAGTGCGCGCAACACCCCAACTACATCCTTATCGCCCATAACTGAGACAACACCGACGACAAAGTCGAATGTGAAGGACTCTTGAAGTGCTAGAGCCAAGATTTGAGCACCGTGCGGGTTGTGTGCTGCATCAACGATCACCGTGGGACTACGTCGCACAACTTCGAGACGACCTGGCGACTGAACATTGGCAAAACCGCGCTGGATGGCATCAAGGTTGAGCTGGTGAGTTCCGCCAAAGAATGACTCAACCGCTGCTAGCGCAACTGAAGCATTCATAGCCATGTGCGGGCCGAAGAGTGGCAACACAATTTCTGGATAGCTACCGTTAATTCCCTCGAGACTTATGACTTGGCCACCAACAGCGAGCTGTCGGTCATTGACCTTGAATTCTTCACCCTGGCGAGCCACAATGGCGCCAACATCAATCGCCCGCTTGAGCAGGACTTCGGCAGCCTCAAGTGTTTGATTCGCAAGCACGGCGATCGCACCAGACTTGATGATGCCGGCCTTTTCCTCGGCAATGAGTTCAATAGTGTCACCCAGATACTCAGCATGATCAATGCCGATTGGTGTGACAACACTCACTGCTGGCTGCACCACATTAGTGGCATCCCATGAGCCACCCATGCCCACCTCGATGATGGCGACATCGACTGGTGCATCGGCAAAGATGCTGAAGGCCAATCCTGTGAGCACTTCAAAGTACGACATGGCCGGCCCGCCGTCAGCAATGCTCTCGGCATCAACCATTGCGATGAACGGTTCGATTTCGTCGTACGCGTCGACAAACCTCTTAGCCTCAACTGCATCTCCATTTAGGCGGATGCGCTCAGTGATGCTGTGAAGGTGTGGACTCGTGGTTAGTCCGGTATTCAAGCCGAGTTCGCGCAACACCGACTCAATCATTCGGGCAGTTGATGTCTTGCCATTCGTTCCAGTGACATGAATGACTGGGTATGCCAGTTGAGGGTCACCGAGGAAGTCCATAAGGCGACTGATGCGTGTCAGGCTGGGTTCAATCTTCGTCTCGGGCCAGCGGGCGTTGAGTAACTCTTCAATTTGAGCAAAAGCACTCAGCGCGCTGAGTCGTTCATCTGCCAGATCCTGCTCCGAGTCCGCTACCTGCTCTGAATCCAGTTCCTCATCTTCATCAACTTCGGCTGAGAGTTCCCCACTCAGATAGTTGTGAAGGTAGTCCTCGCGCCCATCACGGAACTGGTTGTCGAGATTGTCGCCTTCATAGTCAAAGTTGCTATCGCGACCATCACGAGATTCCACAAACACGCCCTATCCATAGTTAACTGAACTTTTTTAGTCTCGCCTACATTGAGCCTAGACGGAAATCTACTGAATCAAATCCTGCATTGCATCGACACTACTTGCGAGCTGGGCAGCAAAACCGCGCGACTCAAACGTGACGGATTGGCCTTCATAGCCCGGCAGTTCACTCGCTTGCTGCATAGCCTGAGTCCATGACTGTGGGTCAACACTTTTGACGGCAATATCCCCGTTGACATGGAACTCGCTCAGTCCAGGCAGATCTGTGTAAATCACCCGAGCGCCACACTGTTGTGCCAGTACCTGAACACCACTTTGAGAAGCCGTGCGGTATGGCAGCAGAACATAAGCCACCTTCGAGAGCATCAAGGCAATCTCTTCCCACTCATAGCCACCTGAATGCCACACCAGGGATCCATCCTCGAACGGCGCCTTGTCGCTGCCCATGCGATGCCACACCTGAAGTGGATGTGCCTGTCGAGTGGCATCAGGCAAAGCACGCCAAGCATCAATGCCAATGTCAAAACCTTTGTAGTAGGACCAGCGCCCAACGAGCGCAAAGCCAGAACGCGCACTTGACGGATCAGGCACGAGGGAATCTGGCATCTCAGAGATGAGCGGCCACACATAGGACGGCTGCTGCGGGCGTATGCCGAGATCTTTTGCTTCTTGCAAAGCCGCGCGACTGTAGTAGATAGTGCCGTCCATGCCCATGTTTTGAATGGTCGAGACTAACTTCCGCAGGCCTGTGCGCGTGTGGTTGGCATCATGCGGAGACGGATCGTGGATCGAACCGACTAGTGGAACGCCAAACAAGCGAGCTGCCCACCACACCGGATGCGAGTACACGTCCTCGACGACAATGACATCAGGTTTGAATGCCTTGAGTCGCTTACGTGCCTTCAGAATGGACTTGATACTCGGAACGAGCCCCACTTGAGTAGCCAGTACCTCAGCGACTTGGTCGTATTGTCCACCAGCAAAATGACGCTCACTTGTGATGAGCAGGACCTCGTGACCTAGCTTCTCAAGTTCATTGCCATACAAGTGGCCAAGCGTTCTAAACCATGGCCAGACAATTGCGATGCGCACGTGCACTCTCCTGACTTGATTGGCCTCAACTTGACTGTCGACTACTGCACGTCACTCCAGTCAACGTATCGACAGAGACGCTTACAAACCTAATAGCTTGGCTTGCTTATCGAAACCTGGAATAGCTTCTCGAACTTGCTCAAAAGTACCCGTAGCGAGAATGCGACCATCTTCGAGGTACACGACTTTGTCAGCACGACGCACAGTCGCAAGTCGATGCGCGATGGTAACTAGAGTCACACTGCCCGCGAGAGCCAAGAGCACCTGGTTAATGGTGTGCTCGGTCTCAGCATCAAGGGCACTTGTTGCCTCATCGAGCACTAGGAGTTTTGGACGGGTGTACAAGGCCCGTGCCAAACCCAGTCGCTGACGTTGGCCACCACTGAGTCGAACTCCTCGCTCGCCTACTGGCGAATCAAGAGTTAGACCGTCTGCCTTGATGAATTCGGCAAGGCTCGCTTGCTCCAGCGCTTCCCATACTCGAACATCATCGATGTCTTCTTCGTCAAGACCAATAGCAACGTTGCGACGAATTGAGCCATCCATAAGTCCCACGGTCTGGGGCACGTAACCGATTGCACCTGGCCAGACCTTGACTGCTTGAGAAGGTTTCACTCCACTGATGTGAGCCGTGCCATGATCAGGCTGAATCACTCCGAGCAAAATATCAGCAATTGTTGACTTGCCAGCGCCTGACGGACCAACAATCGCAAGTGACTCGCCTGGTGTCACCGAGAAACTAACCTCGCTCAGAGCTGGCTGATCCCGCTCTGGATAGGTCACAGTAATGCCACTTAATTCAACAACCGAGCTGAACTCGTGCAAGTCAGAACCTAAATCGTCTGAACCATGAAGTTTGCGAAGCGCCGCTAAGCGAGCGTCTTCCGCTTGGAGATCACTAAGAAGCCGGAAAGCTGCCTCGCGAGTTCCTGCAATCGTACGAATTCGGAGGAAGCCTGCTTGTAAGCGCAACAATGACGGCATCACACGAGTGCCAGCTGTGAGGAACAGAGCAAGAGTCGTCACAGCGGTATTCAAATCATTAGTAAGGAATTCAATACCGCCGAGCAATGAAGCACCAAGCATCAGTGCCACGTCAAGTGCATATTTCGGAATGTAACCGATGTATTGAAGTTCAGACGTTGATGATGTGGAGGTAATGCGAATGTTCGCTACACCATCGATGTAATAGTCCATTTTGTCGGCCACAGTAATTTCGCGATAAGAGCCGATGGCTTCCTGAACGAACTTGGTACTCGAGATTTCCGCTGTTGTGCGAGCGCGGGAAGCTCGGAATGTCCAAGAGCCCAGACCTTTTTGAATAATGAAGGCTATGACGCCAAAATACACCATTGCGCCGAGTGTCGTCATCGGAGCGATGATCAGGAGCGCTGTTGTAAGGACGGCAAGCAAGGCGACTTCGCAGGCGATTACAACTGCTGGTCCGAGAGTCTCACCAACTGCAGCAGCCACACCGGCCGCCAAGGCGTAGGAGGCTTCCTGGCTCGATCGTGCCTGCACAAATAGCAAAGAGTGCTTAAACATGCGACGGGTTAGCGAAGCTGACATGCTGGCACTGCGCGAGGCCAAGAAGCGCAAAGTTTTTCGCAACAGCCACAGCGCAACAACGCCTTTCAAAATGAACATGGCGGTTGCCGTCAGCGCGAC